>Ga0137394_10000047_pt1 | contig 82710 bp, 108 predicted proteins | sample czobulk116metaG_FD_108278 | JGI IMG/M metagenome (GOLD analysis project Ga0137394, IMG submission 108278) | Vadose zone soil microbial communities from Angelo Coast Range Reserve, California, USA - czobulk1.16 metaG | ecosystem: Environmental > Terrestrial > Soil > Vadose zone | place: USA...
TGGTTGCGGGTCCGACTCAGAATGGAAAGGTTAGGGAGAACGAGGGGCGAGCATCGACGTACGTCAGGCCGTAGACGTGGACAGGCTGGAAACCCTTGGATTCTAACTGAGCGAGTAGATGAGCGGTAGGGGCAGCGCCTGCGATTATCGTCTTGATCGGATGTGGTAGCCGCCTTGCGCTAGGATGGTTCGTAATCCCGATCTTTAGCATTAATGAATCCGGCGTCTCTCCAATGGTCCTTGCATGATGTAACGTACTTGCACTGTAGGAGCCCCACAGTAGTGTGTGACACGGGAGCCCAAGAAGTGCTTCCAAATTTTAGAGTAGTCAACGGACCGCAGGGTGATCTGACCACAAATGAGGTCTGCAACTGTCGTAGAGAGGGGATGAAAAGTGCATACCTGTGTGGCAAACGAGAAGGAGATCGACCAGGGAAAGGTCCAGCCTGCAGCATGGAACATTGGGAGAATCCTATGAGAAGCGATGATCTGACCTGAGCGGCAAGAGCAGTAGAGCGCATGTGGCCTTACCACAAGTACGTGGACTCCTTTCCCATCCTAACGTATGAGGTGAGCTGCGTCGACTAGAGCGTACCGTGATGCTCACTGTGCCTCGAAGGCATTGGCGATTGAAGCCAGATATGTGCCTGGAGATATTGCGAGATCGGATTAAATTCTCCAAATAGTACGAGTATATAACGAAGGTTACCTCTCAAGGTCGTCAAGACACCTTTGGCTATATGAAGAATGAGAATTACGGCTTCAGAAACACTCAAGGGACAACTCACACGTCCAGTGGTACCTGATCTTTTGGGGGGTTAAGAACAAGGCGAAGCAAAGAATGCGATGGCGTACGTGTAGTTCAAAGATAGAGGCTTGTTCTCATCTGAATCCATTTCGAGGCCGGCCCAACCTTTCTCTTGGCTGTAAGCCCGTCCTGTAGTCAAGAAATCTTCGTAGGGGTCTCCGACGCGTCCTGTGTCATTGCAGACGATCATGGGTGCTTTGGCATCGCTGACGAGGTGTCTATACTCGTGATCTACAAAAATGAGCTTCGCACCGGAGTGCGCGAGGATGTAGTCGACCTCATGCTTAGTCAGGCGGATGATAATCGTCGTCACAATGGCACGCGCGCCGATGACTCCTTGCAGTGCCTCTACAATGGAATCCGCGCGCGAGTCACGCAATCGGCACCACGGTATATGAAAAAACGACATTCTCACCAGCGATCATCGGTCTATGGTCGGTGAATATCATGCATTGACTTTGCAGAAGCTCGGGTGGACGTACGAGTTGGGCGAGAGGACGGCAATTCTATCACCGGGATGGATGCCAGCCTGAAGGAGACCATACGCAAAGTTCTGTACCCGCTGTGCCCTTACAAGCCGCAGTTAGGACATATAGACTAGATGCTTTCAAACCGTACCAAGCGGAGTATGTGTAGAAGACAGGGAACGGCACATCCGGATGGGCAAGGGCAAGTTTGTCAGGGTATCTTTGCGCCGCACGCAAGAGAAACTCGAGAGGGTTCTAGAGACCAACCATCAGAGTGGCCTGAGAATGATCGACAGTTCAAGCCTGAATTCATACAAGAGGGTGGAAGGTATAAATTCAGAAAATGCAGAACCTTTGGTGCAGAGCTCGTGGGACATACCAAAGAGCATGGATGACGTGGGGTACAAGCCGGGCCGGACCGACGAGCGGGCAACGCTTTGGGCACTCTCTTGACCTTGCTTACCATCATCCGCCTTAATTGTCGCCAGCCCCACTCTCCAACAATCCCATCCAATGGCCGACGCTGCATCTGGACCCGCAGACAAGTCTATCCAGGTCAAGCTCGTCCTTCTCGGTAAGTCTTTTTTCCATCCACAAGTGCCATCCGGATCTTCTCTCCCCCTCCCAACGTCTGCTGATACAATCACCCAGGCGAAGCTGCTGTTGGCAAATCTTCTGTCGTTCTCCGCTTTGTATGTCATAGTAGCACCACTGATTCCCTCCTCCCGCCAACTGAGACCGCATAGGTCTCCAACGAATTCCAAGCCAACAAAGAGCCCACAATCGGTGCCGCATTCCTCACCCAGAAGTGCCGACTCGAAGACCGCGTACTTCGTTATGAGATCTGGGACACCGCAGGCCAAGAACGGTTCCACTCCCTGGCCGTGAGCGACACACCGCCCACCCCTTCTGTTATGCGTGCGACTCACAGTCGAATCCGCAGCCGATGTACTACCGCAATGCTCAAGCGGCCGTAGTCGTGTACGACGTCACAAAGGCCCAAAGTCTCGAGAAGGCAAAGACATGGGTGAAGGAACTCCAACGACAGGCGAATCCAAATATCGTCATCGCACTCGCCGGCAACAAGATTGACCTCGTTCAATCCTCACCGTCTGGCTCAGGAAGCAGCGCCACCGCCGAGTCAGAGGACGAAGCGGATGATGCGACCGCCACTCCTGGTGAGGCCGCCGCCTCTGGCGCCGAGGCAGGGAACCTGCGCCAGGTTCCCCGCGAAGAGGCGCAAGCTTACGCGCAGGAGGCGGGGCTCTTGTTCTTTGAGACATCCGCAAAGACGGGTGAGGGTGTAGTCGAAGTGTTCACAGAGATCGGTACGTCGCCGTTCCCAGATGACTCACTCCTGAGATCTCACCTGCTTCGTTGGAGCAGCAAAGAATATCCCCATCGAGTCCATCCTTGCTTCGTCGCGCGGCGCTTCTGGCCGGCCTGGTACTGCTGGAAATCGTACCGGCAATCAGGAAGGTGTGAATCTTGAAGAGAACCAAGCAAAGGGCAGGGATGCATGTAATTGTTGAAGCTCTCGCACGCTCTCCCTTCTCTCATATCACGCGTGACCGGCATTGATGCTTTTCCTACATCCTGTTGTTATTCCCCGATTTATACATATGCTGCATTCCATCCTGTCCCGTTACTCATGATAATCCGGTCCCATCATTTTTGATATAGGACGACCCTTCGAGGAAATTAGACGGCTACTTTCCAGCTTCCAGAACATCAATCGGTGGCATTCAACTCTCGTGAGGCGGCATCACATCAACGTAAGGCGGTGGCCTCGCAACCTGCTCATGCTCCACTCCATCCGGTACAGGATACGGTGGTGGTGCACTGACATGCGACCTCGTCGCCACAGGTATCCCTGGTGCTATTTGCGGGGCTGGCAGGTCCACAGCCGGTGTCATTGGTGTTGCTTGATGCGCGACACCCTCTCGCGATCGGTATTCAGAATGTATGGACGGTGGTGGGTCCGAGGGGTCGTCCATGGGAGGCGGCGGCGGCGGTGGCGCTTCGCCAGTTGTAATTTGCTCCTCCTGTTGTAACGCAAGCTGGATCGTGTGTTCCGGAACATCAACGTTGAGGCCCACGAGCCCAGTTACGTTCGGGTCCAACGTCGCCATCTCTACCGAAGGTGGTGGGGTAGACGCTTCATTGCGATCCACTTCGGTATGTCCACTAAACTGCGACGACGCGGGGAAACCAAAGAGAACGCCCTCCCCTTCAATGACTTGTTCGAGGAGCGACATCATTGGAGGCGGGGCTGCGGCATTATCTTCAGAAGGGGGAATAAGGATCTCCTGCTCGGATTCGAGAAAAGTGGGTAGCCTCGAAGACGATGAAGGAAAGGGTGTCGGAAAGAATGGAGGCGGGGCATCGCGCTCTTCGAATGGTGGAGGGGCGCCTGAGGCCAAGTAGCTTGGCCCAGCCTCGCCTTCCTCAAACTCGTAGTGAGGAGCGGCATCAACGTCGTCGCGCCGGTTGGTCCTTGCGGGAGGACGGTCGTGCTTCTTAAGGTAAGCCGAGTCCACAGATTCCTCCACTTCGGGTAGGGGTGCTGGAGATGGGAGGAAGGTGATTGGAATGGTTATGGTAGAAACTCGCTCGGTATGTTGGGAGGTGTTTCTGAACGTGGCGTGCACCCGTATGCGGAAGGAAACGGAATGAAGGAGGGCGGTTTGAGTGATCGACGCACACTCGGCATCGCTGCCCCTGGAACCGAAATCACCGGCCGGAAGGGGGTGTGTAGAATCTGATGGTGACGACGACGGGGATGATTGATGTAAGATGAATCGAAGACGCACGGGCAGTGTGGCATGGAAGCGACACAGGGCGCCCGAGCGCGAGATCACGGTTCGGTATGACGCACCGCGACGACTCTGGGGAGCATGATTGGAGTAGGGCGCGGTGGACGAGGAGGCGGCAACACGTTTCTCGTGAGTCGGAAAGGAGATGCCTATGCCCAAAGGAGCGTTTCCGTCATCACGACTGTCTTCATCTTCCTCGGATTCGTCGCCAACGTCGGACGGAACGTCCACGTCCACGTCCGCGTCGAGCGCCGCCGACTCGCCCTCGTTGGCTTCCTCCGTTCCGTCCGCGACGCGGACGACCCTGATGAGCTCGGCCTTGATGTTGCGCAATCTGAGGCCCTCGTCGACGACCAGCTCCCTCCGCGGGGGCGGCAAGGTGACGTAAATGGGGACCGGTTCGACGCATGTGAACGCCGTTCTCGGGATTTCGACTTCCACTCTGGACGGATCGTCCAGGGTGCGCGTGACGGGCGAGACGGGTATGCTGCACGTGTGGGAGATGAACCTTCTCGTGTGGACCGTGAGTGTCTTGGAGAATGGCTGTGCGGCGGCGTCGAATGGGTGGAGCGTGGCGGAGAGGATGTGCCTCAGCGACGACTGCGGCGTGTGGATGCACTGCGGCGCGTCTGGCGTGAGCGGGAGCGCGAAAGAAAAGGTCGATGGGAGGAGGGTCTCTTTGTCGTCGTCGGACTCGTAAAGGACGATGGTCGTTTGGGAGAGTTCGATGAGTTGATCATATGCAGCCTCGACGGTGCGGAGGTCCATCGTCCTTGAGGATAGAAAAAAAAGCTAGGCTCAGCAGGTGAACCGAAGACGCTAGGGTTCTAATGACAACGGACAGCTTTCTCCAGCGCACTGAATCTGTTCCCTTGACTTGAAGTTCACCTTCGATGGCAGCGTGTTCGTCATCTGCGCCTAGAAATCCTTGCTGGAATCTGAGAGAATCTGTGGCAGGGATGATTAGGATCTGTGGCTCGAGTTGAGGGACGCTCTCAGGCGGATGGGGGCCTTGTTGGATGTATATGGGCGGGGGAGCGGTTGATGGGTCTAAGGACATTTGGGGGAACCGAGTGAGCGCATACAGGCGGGTTCAGGTTCAAGTTATAGACGAGCAGGCATAGCAACACAGCAGACACACTACAATGACTCATCGCATCCCACATGCGATCCACGCAACGTGGGTCGATGATGTGAGCCTGTGTACACACGAGGGTGTGGGCCAGTAAGAGTGGGTATAACGTTACAGCTAGCATACATACAACCCATGACTACCCAACGCGTGCCAAATTCTCCAGCTCGCGGAACATGGAATCGTCCACATCCTTCTGCAACATGACACCCCAGACGACATCCTCTTGGAACCCGCTCAACGACCCCGTTCCCTTCTCTACGTGGTCCTCACCCACTTCGCCATATCCCACGCCGAATGAGAGTGTGACATTCCCCGCATTTTGCGACATGTCAAATGCGTCCTCGCTGTCATCCACCACTTTTAAGGTTTCCACGGCTCGCTTCGCGCAGACGCCAAAAAATAGCCGCATCTCTGGTGGGACGTTGATGGTAAATTTCTTTACCAGACGGAGCATGAGCTTGATGAAACCCAGCTGATGGTCTCGCTTGAGCTGTTCCTTCATGGCTGGCGGCGCAAGGAACGCGATGGCGTAAAGCCCCATAATAACCTTCTCGATATAGCTGAGCCAAGGCTCTCGCTTTGCGATTTGGAAGTCAGCGTCGACGATAGGAAGCCGACGCATGAGCGCCTCGAATAGCCGCTGTAGCCACGCTTGTGGCACGGCTTTTGCTATGACCTGCCGGTTGGTATCTGGCTGACCGAAACGACCGAGAACCTCCAGCGCGGCATCGACCAAAGCGGGGGGTCTAACATTGGGATTTGTGCCCGTCAAGATGTATAGTTCAGAAGGATTGATGGCCTCCGATGGGTCGACAAGGAAAGATGACATGAGCATGAATGCACGCCTGGCGACCTGCAAGGCGGCTGGAGACGGTGTGCTGGCATGTATCATCGAAGGAGCTAGCCGCACGGAGCCGGATAAGTTGATTAGAAGGTAGAGAACGTCCCGCCGAAGAGCAACAAGGTCCCGAAGTGTGAGGGCACTTGAGGCTGCCTGAAGGGTGCGGTCTTCTTTCTGCTTGACGCCGCAAACTCGGAGCATGGTAGCCAGAAGGCGTTCATGATTGGCAAGATAGTCGTTGTTGTCCGGGATCACGGAAAGGTTACGCATGATGTTCACGATGGCGAGGATAACGTCACCTGGGCGTTGTTTCGGTCCCAGCGCATCGTGGTCCTTCATGCCTTGTACCTTGTTTAGACTTGCGAACGACTTGCTTCCATCATCAAGGATGGTGTCGACTAGTTGCTTGTGCGTGATGATTACCGTCTCCGTGAATGCGTCATCTGGCTCGTCGTCTTTGAAGCCAACCTCTAGTAACAAGTCCAAAGCTTCGTCCATGAGCTCGGGGCAGTTTGCGATGGGGAATCCACTAGTCCCCTGACCGCGCATGATGGAGAGGAGTGTGAACGTTGTGAGGGCATAGCCCGTTTCGGTAGAGATACGAGAGCGCAGGCTCATGGTGAGTGCATCGATGTCAATGTTTCCCCATTCGCTGATGTCCCGTAACGCGTGTCGTGCGGTCAAACGGTGGTGCCCGTCCGCGATTGCGCGCAGGTCACGACCGCCACACGTATCCAGCTCGCGAAGGACAGGGACGTATTCAATCTTTCGACGCTGTGGCGTGTCAGAAGCAGTCGCTGTCGTTGATGCATGCCCATCGCCCGAAGCTTCCCCGGTCGGAGGAACAGAAGTGCGATCGGCGTTGGACTGATGGCCACTTTATTAGCACGTCGCGTGTCGAAACGGAAAACGACTAACCGCGATTGTATCTGGAGAATCGACTGGAGACGCAATAAATTCTTAATTCTTACCATTATAGGATAATTTAAACCCATACCGGTTCTTTGACGGACGCGTTTAACGTCCCCTTCCGCCGTCCCCTTTCTTTTACGCCCCTCTGCGTCGGGAAGCGCTGCGTCATCCTGAGCCTGTCCCTGAACGGCCACTTGTGAGCCATCCGGCGGCGAGGCCTGCGGGAGAAATGGCTGCGAAATGTTTGAACTTATTCCCGACAGCATATCCGGTTGTGCTTGAAGTGACGATCCGCTCGGGAGCATGTTTATACTCGCCGACGGTTGTTGACGATGTGTCTGCGAAGAAGAGGGAAAAGGGTGATGTGGGGGAAGACCCGAACCGCCATCTATGTGGGGAATCGTTGGGGGTACGACCGTTTGTGTACCCAGATCCCCGCCAGGCATTTGACCGGGCATGCCATGCTGCCCAACTGGCACCGGCTGTCCAGCTTGTCCCTGCACACCGGACATGGCGCGTTGCTGCTGTTGTGCGTTCTTGCGATTCCACTCTTCGAAGGGTAGAAGTATCGCCTTGTAGTACTGTGCCAAAATCTGGATTACAGGCGTCGGGATTCCGTTCACAGGGTACGTCTCGGGAAGGTCAAAGGGGATAACGATAGAAGGCCAAAGGCGACGCTCTTGCGACAACTTGAAGTGATCCCTTTTAGCTCGGAAACTCTGAAGCGAACAAAGCGGTGCTCACTTTGGCCCAGCCACCGACAGCGTTCACGGCGGCCCATAGTTGATACAGGTCAACGGGCTTCCCTGCCAAGATGACAGTCCCCAATTCCGTTTGTGACGGCTCCAAAGACTTCCATCTGGACTGCGTGGGATCGAAGCCCGCGGGGTTTGGGACACCGGTGAGGGCAGGAGGGAGCGGGTCCTTGCGGGCTAGGTGAATGCTAGCAAGCACGCCTAGGAACTGCTTCTTGTGCTGGAGCTGTTGCTGCGGTTGGCGCTGACGAACAGGCTGCATGCCCGCTGTTGACATGAACGGGTCGGATGTCGACGGACTGAAATTCGTCGGTTGATTGGAGACTAATTGTGGATTCATAGATTGTGCCTGGAACGACAAGCGGCCCTGCGATGACAACGCAGAAAGGGGATCATGGCCGGGCGCGGGGGACGGCGACTGTTGTTGATTGACGGACGACATCCCTCCGAGGAAAGAAGCCGAAGTTGGACCGCCAGGGAGGGGGGAAGGTCGCGTCGCTTGCGCTCTTCTTGCGAGGCCAGCTGCGTTCAGAGCTGCAATCTGCTGTTTTGCGGCATTCGCATTCATGTTTCCGTTGTTGAAAAACCCAGACGGAAGGTCCGTCGCGCTGGACCCAGGATTTGGCGAAGCAGGGACTGGATTGAAACCGGTGGGGAACGGCTGGTTGGTCGCGTTGGGACGGGCATTTTGTTGTTGCTGTTGCTGGCTAGTGTAAGGGGTAAACGGATGAACCAGAATGAATCAATGAGACCTACAGCATGGGCATATACTGTCGCTGTGGTGTGCCGGGGTCCATGAACCGTTGTAATTGCTGCTCGTTGTCGAACCAGTTCGGCGATGGTGAGTTGGACATGCCGGGAGACCACAACAACCGTAATCACAACTCCTTCCCATATGAGTCCCACCATCAAAAAAGTGACCAATCGGTCTGCCTCTGAAATCGACGATATATTCACTCGCAAGGCCGGAGCGGTGACCCCTAAGACCAATCCGCACCACTCAAGTTCAGGTCTCGAACAGAAGAAGAGGAAAAAAAAGACGACCAAGACGCAACTCGCCGAACCGAAGCGCCCGGCACCCGAGGTCATTCTCGATTCTTCAACACAGAAATCCACCCCCAAGACCACCTCACATGATCGCCTGGTCCCACTCAGGAAAAGGCAGAAAGTAGTCGAGACAAAATTCGACCAAGATAAGTTCAGGGATTCACGTGGTACGGGTCCCCGTGAGCGTATCCCCTGCCCATGCCGTGAGCTTCGCTGAGCTCGACCCCCCTAGGCCCCAAAACCGACCAGGGGTTTAACATATACAAAGAAGACGAGCTAGGGATCAATGCAGAGGCAGGAGGTCAGTCGAATCCCACTCTTGATGAATCTATTTACGTCCCGTCAGGAACATCGTTATGTCCCTTCGATTGTAACTGCTGTGAGTGTCCTGCCTCTGTTCTCACCGAAATGTGAATGACCAAACATAGGTTTCTGAACAATCGAATATGCATGAGTTGAACTGCGACACATAAGTGTGAATTTTGTCGGCTCTATCGAAGCCTCTTGGATCGCCACATAGCAACGATCATTGGAGGTCAATGTGTAGCCAAGAAGTACGCCAGGTCCCCTTTGCTTATACTCCCAGACGTTCTCGTCTGGACAGTATCACCCATTCGATGGTCATGGGGACATATTTATTTCTAACGCCTGAATGATGTTTGCTGTCGGATGTTCCGACTGGTTCGCAGGCTTCATGCGATATATTCGTCTCCCCTCCTGTCTTATTCATTCCCTTGTATATCGTGCGCATTCTGCTGCCTGGTTAGGATAGACGAAGCTATGAGGACCTCGGAGTTATAATAAATTATCGAACCCGTGACGCGTGAGGTATAAGTTGACATCGCACTCGAACAACTGACGCTCATGTTCTACTCCAGAACGGCAGCGAACCGTCTGTTTCGCTGTGCCAAAAGATGGCAACACACCTCCGCCAAACAAACTCTCAACTCCGTCACTCCTGACGACATTGTCCACTTCGCGCAGTTCTTGCCCTCCAATGCCATCCTTTCTACGCTTTCCCCGATCTCGATACCATCTTCGGAGATCGAGCAATTCAATACAGATTGGATGGGAAAGTACCGCGGGAGATCGACGACCGTTTTGCGACCGCAGACAACGGAGCAGGTCAGCAAAATAATGAAACGCTGTCACGAACGTAGGATCGGTGTCGTTCCCCAAGGCGGAAATACCGGCCTCGTCGGCGGAAGCGTGCCCCTCAAGGACGAGCTCATATTGAACCTGAGTAACATGTCCAAGGTGCGGTCGTTCGATCCCGTGTCAGGTGCGTCCTATGTGCATCGCGCAGTTCGGTCTTGCTCAAGTGACAATCCACTATCATGGTCCAGGGGCGCTTGTGGCCGACGCTGGATGCATTCTAGAGGCGCTCACGGAATATATCGCTCCACATAATCACATCATGCCGCTCGACTTGGGGGCCAAAGGAAGGTACGCACTGACGCAATCTTTCGTCATGCACGCGAACTCTCATGCGATCCCAGCTGTCAGATTGGTGGAAACATCTCGACCAACGCGGGTGGTCTTCGCCTTCTACGATACGGCTCCTTGCATGGGAGCGTGCTTGGTCTTGAAGTTGTGCTACCGGACGGAACTGTCATGGATAACCTCTCCACTCTCAGAAAGGATAATACTGGTGAAGTTGTCAAGTCCTCTTAAACGACGTCGATTACTCATCGCTCATCAGGATATGATCTTAAGCAACTCTTCATTGGTGCCGAGGGCACGCTGGGTGTAGTCACCGGCGTGTCAATTCTCACACCCCCCGCTCCCAGCGCTGTCAACAATGTGATTCTGGCCCTCCCCACGTTTGAGAATGTACTCCCCCTTTTCATATTAGCCCGGCGACATCTTTCGGAGATTCTCTCTGCCTTTGAATACATCGACAGAACCGCCTACGAGTTGGCCGTAAAGCATGGCCAAGGTAAAGGCTTGGGTGACGAAGAAATTGAAGGCGCTGAATGCTTCGTTCTGCTCGAGACTAGCGGAGGAAAAAAGGAGCATGATGAAGAGGTTCGTATTCGTTCGTATACCGAGTTCAGCTGCAAAACATCTGATAAAGTGATTTCCTTCGAAGAAACTCAACATCCTCCTCGAAACACTTCTCGAGTCCGAACAACCCTTGATCACGACAGGCGTACTCTCCCAAACTCCTGGTCAATATACGTCGCTGTGGAAGTTGCGTGAGGGAGTTCCAGAGGCTGTTTCTAAAGAGGGAAAGGTATACAAGTATGATATATCGGTTCCCATTGCCTCTTTCAAGGAAGTTGTGGACGTGACAAAGGAGCAGCTGCGGAGAAAAGGCTTGTTACATGATGGTGCAGTACGGCACGTGGTTGGGTACGGTCACGTCGGCGATGGTGAGCATCAATGTTTCTCGACATCTCACGGCTGATCATCCGCTGGCAGGTAATTTGCACATCAATATAACAGCAGCGGCGTATACTCCGGAGATCGAATCGGCTCTGGAACCGTTCCTTTATGAGCTTGTTGGTGAGTCGCTCGATCCCGCAAAAGCGACGCAAGTCCGCAAGCTAATGTCTTTGTTAGCCTCTCACAAGGGGTCGATCTCTGCCGAGCATGGGATCGGAGCCATGAAGACGCATGCGGTTCATTATTCGAAATCTCGCGTTGCCATCGATATGATGAGAAGGATAAAACAGGTCTTTGATCCTCATGGCATCATGAATCCTGGAAAGGTCCTAGAGTAGTGCAGTATATGTCGAGGATATCTACCGTGCTCAATATCATATTTGCCGAATGGGATCAAGTCGTGTGGCTGCACCTAACCTTATTCTAGCTCCGACACAACCCCCAACCCCATTACAAGTCTTGCCACTATTAACCCCTCCAGCCAGATGGTACAGTGCTTGTTTCTTCGTGTACAGTCCATGTTTAACTCCGTTCGGGCCGCCGTTAGCCTATATTCCAAGACAGCAATGGCATAGCCATCAAATTTTTCATACAGAAGGACCTACCCACGGAGCTACAGGCGGAGCTGTGCGAGACTATCACAGTGGGAAACAGGATACCACTTCTCTAGCTTCTTCGTGCTTAATCGATCCCTTCTCCAGGCTCTCGGCGGACGTGTTGAGGCCAAGGTCCCGCGACAGGGTTTCATCCTAATCCAACCAAACAGCGGCGAAGCGGAACGCCTCAAGCTCTGTTGGGAGAGCTCAGATCGGCCAGAGAGGCACTTCGTTCCCTACACCTACGTGGAGGCATGCAAGATCGCAGGAATGCTTTTGAAGCAGATCTTTGTGGAGAATGGAGAAGCCATCAAGTTTCACATCGATTCGAGCATCGCTAATATAAATGCCCGTGCAGCACTCAGCGCCAGGATCATGGTCGGTCATTTGTTTCGTTGTGTATGTAATGGCGCGTTCATTGACGAAATATCAGCACTCTGGAGGAGACTCCAGCGCATCTGCTCAGACGGCACGTGTAATTCTTGCGGACCCGAACACCGAGATATTTCAACACCTGGTGAAGAGTTATCAGGGTGTCCCAGGAAAATATGTCGAATCGTATCTATGGGTCAAGAAGTGCGTCGAAAAGGGCGCAGTGGTATATACACCACTTGTGTATAAGAACCCCGGTGGTAGACGACCAGGAGAAGAGTGCGTTAGACATCCGTCTCCTTGGTGATAAGTCGTAGATTGATTAACGTCGTGCGCAGGAGAACGCAATTTACGGAAGAAGACGAGGAGCACCTCTGCAGCTGGATCGCTGCTAAGATTCCTTACAAGGAGACGGGCGGTAGGACTGGTAACAGACTCTACCAGCAACTTTGTGACATGGTACGTCATTTTTTACTGCGTTTGCGCGTTGCCTTCACATTTGAGACGAATGCAGGCAAGTGATCCGGAGTATGCGTGGGTCACCCGTCACACTTGGCAGTCTTGGCGTGAGCGCTACAAAAAGAATTCGCAACGTTTGGACGCACTGATTCAGGCCATCGTCGAACAAAAGAAGCCCACCCTGGGCGAGAAAGGCCAGTATGGCTATGTGCGGAAGCCCGAAGAGAAACCGAAGAGGAGTAGGAAGCGCAAGGATGACGGACCCGGCGCAGGCCCAGCCAATGACGATGATTTTCTTCAAGCCGGACCTACACATCAACTGGCTATGGCGATGCACATGTCTTTGGCTGCACAAGAGGGGCATCCTCCTGGATTGCCTGTCCCTCCTCCCGTGCCAGTTGACCAATATCAGCCAGGCCACCCGCACTTACCCAACCTTCCACCCCACGTGAACCAAATACAAACACCTGCAAGCGGTTCCGTAGGTCTGGGTCTTGGCCAAAATAATGTAGTGGCTGTGCGGAAGAGCCCTGCTGAAGAAGAGATGGAAGATGAGGAGGCTGAGTGGGACGTTAAAGTTGGCAGTGACCCTCCTCCCTTATGGGCAAAGCGTAAGGCCGGCGAAGACTCAAATGAAAATGGGAAAAAAGCAAGAGTCATGTTCGTGTTGCACATTTATTTGTCCTAACGATCACTTATCCAGACCCCTAGCGACAAAACCAATAGCCGCCCCACTTCTTGCGGAATTCAATCGGACGGCCCAGTTCTTCACGTTGTGGATCAAAACATCTTAGAAATCGCGCGCGAGTTCCGCTTTACCGTTGAAGAAGTCCAGGAGTATTATGATCGTTGCGGTGCCATGGACCGGACGAGAGCACGCTTCAAGAAGATGCGGGACACGTTGTCGGTTCTTGCTGATGATGATTCGCACAGTGCCGCATAGTTGGATTACGGATCTTTACGTCTCGTCGTCGTGGCCGTGTACCTCCTGCTGACTTGATTTATCTCTACGTTCTGGTACGCACGTGTAATTATATTAAATCGCGGTAAGAACTTGTTGTGCAAAATCGAATGATGGACACCAGACGGAGGGTCAACCCTATTCTACATCTGTACCCAACTTGTAACCTGCGACTCGGGCAGGGGCAGGAGGTGAACTGAAAGGCTTTCGTCGTCTGAAAAAAAACAAAAATGCTTGAGCAATGGAGCGGGAGATCATCAAGTATGCGCACCGTTCTCCCGCAGCCGCAGATGGGAATGAGCTGAACATATCTGGGTGCTTAGGTACCGGAGCCTCGCTACAGCGGGCCCTAAGCCGATCGATTACACGGGTCATGTGACAGAGACGCACGAGAAGTACGGATGTTGCAGTGCTTCCTCCGCAGATATTCTCCGTTCGGGGTCGTATGTCAACAAAGATGAAAGCAGGTCGATCCCTGCTACTGTCAAAAAAGGGAACTTCTGGCGGAATTGATGTGGTTGGGGCGATGGCATTGTGATGGTTTTCGCTAGTGGAAGGCTGGAGTATTCGGGCCAAGAATCGTTCGTTGGCGGGCCTAGGAGCTTGAATATCATCGAAATGAGCTCAATCTCAGCTTTGGCCTGAAACAGCGGCTCTTTCAACAAAAGTTCTGCGAATATACACCCAACGGACCACATGTCAATGGCCGTTGAGTACGTTTTTGCCCCGAGTAGGATTTCGGGTGCCCTATTACAGAGTTATGTTCGATGAGAAGAAATAAATATATCTGTCACAAGCACGCACCGATACCAAAGGGTGACAACGAGCTGTGTCATCCCTCCGACGCCGACTGGATCCCCATATCGTCTCGCAAGACCAAAGTCAGCGACCTTGATCGTACCACGATTGTTCATGAGGAGGTTGCTCGTCTTCAAGTCGCGGTGCAAAATCCAGTTGGAATGACAATGGGAAACAGCGGACAGAAGCTGGAGCATGAGCGTTTTTATTTCGGATTGCAAGAACGGGGAAGGCATGAGGGTCAGGAGGGATTTCAGGTCGTGCTCGATGAAGTCCATCACGATGAATACTCTGTAGTAGGTGGCTCAAGTCAACCGGGGTAGACATTCGAGTCTTACGGGGCGTACTGGGTAAGCGTTTCTCCCACGACCACCTCACGAATTCTAACGACATTGTCATGTCGGCATACCATGAGGGCATTTATTTCGCGAAGGGCGGTGATGGGGAATCCGGATTTCTCTTCATCGAGCTTTAGCTTCTTCAGGGCGACAATGTCGCCCGTTTGTCTATCTCTAGCGCGAAAGACGATGCCATAAGAGCCCTCTTCTATCGAGTTGAGCTTTTCATAAGAGTACACGGAGCGAGAAGACGTGAGGGGAGGATGGTGGGTCCTTGGCGGGACGAATACACTCGGGGTTGGCTTCTTGTGCGGTGTGTTTGAAGGTGCAACGTCAGCATGGATTTGGATTTGGCGGCGTTTTGGAGGAGGCTGAGGGGACACCACAAGTTCTGTATCTCCCTCGCTGTCCCATTTAAGTCGTTTGCGTTGAGTGTCGTCCGGAGCCATTGGGATCGGAGGTGACCCGTACCCACCAGGCTGTCGATCAGTATGGGAGTGCAGAGAAAAAACAATGAAATAAGTGGTAGCGGCGAGGTTCGAACTCGCGCGGGTTTTCCCCACTGGGAGTCAAGTAAAGATACTTAAATCCAGCGCCTTAGACCACTCGGCCACACTACCTTTCTTGGCATTCTTAATCTGTATAACACCATCTATTGGGGAAATGCAACTGCTTTGTGTCATCAACTCGGCCAACTCTTGAAGAAGCTTTGTATTCCATTTCACAATTCACTGAATTTATCCTTCAACATCGTCTCTCATAGTCGCTCTGCTTGCTATTATTTACTGTATCATTTCATCTCTGTGAGAGCTGTACAAGAATATACGTCAGGTGTCTCATTGAAGACAGGCAGAGATATACCATCTTATATTGAGCCGCAGGTGGTTATTCGAGGATGCACTTGGTAACGCGATATATCAATATTGATGAAACACATCCACGCCGCGATGGGCCAGATGTCGCATGTCACCCGCGCCATCTACGTACTGGCAGTTAGGTCTCCATTCAATACAATGTACTACGGTAAGCATCATCCAAGGTCAAACCGAACTGAACCATGGACCGGCGGCACTGCTGATGGGATGAGACAGGCACGTGGGAAATCGCCAGTCAGTTAGATCTCACGGTCCGGCAGCTCCGGTTGTTCTCGGAGTCTCTCGTAAGCGTAAAGCTGCCCTTGAGGTGACACATGGGGTCCAACTATATATTCTCTCTGCAGCCCACCTTCACTCAAGGCCTTATATTGGGCCAGTTGTCCATCCTCACGCTGTTTGCTGCTGTCATCAAATACCTATTTTTGGACACCGAACCCTCATCCAAAGTTGCGGAGCGCGACCCTCCCGTGTCGCAACACATTCGTCCTTCCATTCGTGTAGACGAGAATAACCATGTACACACCGAGTCAGAGTCGACGGAGTGGTTAAATGCTCTCCTTCGCCAGGTACGCAGACACTATCAGGCCGCTTCAGCGCCTCTGTATATCAACTCTGCACTTGCTATCAGGCCGCAAATGTTTATCGTTCCAAGCTGAGGGATGACCTCCAGGGCGTCGAAGGCGACGAGGTTCTGCGTCGGCGTGTTGAGGAATTTGTCAATCTCACGAGGCCATCCGGAGTACTGGTCAGTACTTTCCTGTAGTCATAATGTCTCAGACGTCAGACACGAAGCTTGCTGTCACAAGGACCAGATACAAGTTCACGCAGTAGAAATCGGTGGTTCTGCTCCTCATCTATCCAATGCATGTTTCAGAGCGGTTGCGAACCCAGGCTCATTGGAACGCGTAAGCTCTTACCCATCTCTTGACGCGGAGGCCTCACTTTGATGACAGTGCGAGTTTGACATGGCGTATAAGGACAACGTCTCCATCTCACTCTCGACCGCGTACCTGTTTAACTATCCGATGGTTGGTTTCGCCCGCTTGCCGGTCTCAGTCACCATCTCGTTGTCTGTCTTCGCTTGCCGTGTGAGTCTTCCTTGCATTTTGCTTGTCCCCCCTTCTCAACCTTTGCAGGTGGTTATCACTCCCCCTTCTCGCACCTCTCCTGTTCCTGCACTCACTCTTACCATGCTTCCGAACTTCACGTTAGACTTGAAGTCGACATCCCTCTTAGGGAGTCGCGCAAAATTGGCAGACGTCCCTAAGCTGCATGAACTGATTGATAGTCAGCTTAGGCGCGCCCTTATCCGGTGGGGGACGTTGAAAATTGTACTTCCAGGCCTTTCTAATGTAGAGGACATTAAAGTAGATTGATAGATTACGAATCAAGATTATGTAATATATATCATGCCTTTTTCCCGCGAATGCAAGCACTCCCGTTGCTTCATCCTCAAGTTCACTTCATCTATGGCTTCATCGAAATCCAGTATTGTTTTCGATGACATTTTTGCCATCGATAAGATCGATAAAGAGGGCAAAAAGTACGACAGAGGTATGTTATAAGGCAGCGGTAGTGAAGCATCGCACTTGCTTAGGATTGCACAGTTTCCCGGCTTTATGCCACCTCGCGGAACTATAACATGGAGCTGACATTAGACTATAACACCGAATTGTTTCCCTTACAAGCCGGCCAAAACGTAGTTCTGGCTTTGGCGAGCTCGCTTTCGCGCGATCCTGTAGGTTCGCAAGACGCCACTGGCGAGGAGGACAGGGACCGTGACGTCTGGAGGCCTGACGGTAAGGGCCGGCGAGGATTCGAAGATGAATATGACTATGTCATGTATGGGAGAGTGTATCGTTTCGATCCTGGAACTGGGGAGGTCGTGTGCGTCGCTCTCGCTTGTGTTTGCTACGATCTACTAACATGTTCCGCGCCCTTCAGGACCGCATACGCATCGTTTGGCGGGTTACTCATGTCTCTGACAGGGTCCTTCCGCCACATGACGAACATTGTGTTGGGGGACCCAGTATTTCTATTAATGCGAAAATAGACCACCATCTGGTGGTCCTCTATTTTCAAACCGTTGGAGATACTCATCATGGAATCAGCGTGTTTCGACCTCACACATGGGTCTCATGGTTGCAGGGTCGAGCGTCAAAGGCCGAGCTTGCTTTGCCAAAAGTACTTCATGTGCACTCATCTACGTTCAACGCTGTCGTGCAATGTAATGAATCCGTGTTACAGTAACTATAGTCATACACCAGCCACTACACCTCCTCCTCGGGGTCTCCGATTCCACTCTGAAGAATAGCAAACATCGTTTCCGATTCCGGTAGACAAGGCGAGTCATAAATCCGGCAGATTCGGGTATTCGCGCGGCCTTTCTTAAGTTGCAGTCTTCGCATGGCATCCAGTCAATGTCATTCCTTGGCTCGGAGGGACCATGCGTACGTACCGTGTGGTAGAAGCGTGCGCTAGAATGTTCCCGCCGATTGGTTTCTTTTCGTTGGACGCGTACGGTCCGGCGCCGGCGTCCGGGCTCGACATAACCTGGTTGGTGAAAACCACCGCAATACCAAACTGGCATGGCCGTGTGAGGTAGTTTCAGTAACTCGTATATGCTGGACGGACCTCGTCAGCTAATCGTTGTAATGTCCGGAGAAATTTTGAGAGGTGTGCTTGTCGAGCCGCAAGCTCTCCGCGGCCTATGTAGTCACTACGATATAGTGCCGTTGCCGAGTCCACGATCAATAGGCAAAATCTTGTCTCTCACTGTGAATTCGGGACCCTCAAATTATAACCCATATGATACAAACCTGGACTCGGACATCAGAGCACTGGCAGCTGTGAGGAGCTGGTGCTGGTGGTCTGCATTGTAGGCTCTTGCATATGCAATGTTATCGAGGACTTCTTCCCCATTTAGACCGTAACGCTCTGCAACAGCAAGGAGGCGGACAGGGCGGAAGGTACCCTCTGTGTCAATGTATAGACATTTTCCTTCCCCTCCACCCATATCGACCGGTAACTGGCACGCCACGGCGAGGGTGTGACACAGCTGAGATTTCCCTGTCCTGAATTCTCCAAAGAGCTCTGTGATAGAGCCAGTCTCCATGCCGCCTATTTTCCGATTCATCGTACGGGACACTCCTCGCGTGATCATGTACGTACCTCCCAGGAGGGTATCGAGATTCTTAGAGCCTGTCGTGATGTGGACGAGCTCAGATCTCCGTGCATGCACTTCCGTCGCACTTTGAAATCCAAGGGGTACAATCTTCTGGGCTACGGGCCCGTGAGCACCAAAACGGTGTGGTGTTGACTAATACCCACCTTCAGTAAGAATCTTTTCGGCTTTCTGCTCCGATATACCTTTGATACTTATGAGGTTTTTCTTGGAGGTGTATGCGACAGCCTCGACTGTGTGAAAGCCGGCATCCGTGAGCTTCTTTACGTCTTGTGGGTGTATGCCAGCCTCCTGGAGCTTTTCAACAAGTAAAGGGCCAGAGACTTGATGTTGTCCATCGTCTTCTGGTGGTGCTTGGGAATCTTGGGAAGGATGTGACATTGAGAAAATGAACAAAGAATGACTCGATGGCTGGCTTGACTGGCCGGTGAAACGATCGCATTTTGGTCACGTGGACGCGTCGTGGATTTCACGGAACTCCAGCTGTCATATGTTTCTAGATCAAGACGACTTGCAGAAGTTCATTATAGCCGTTGAACCATTTTATCGACAGCATTAATATTGTCAAGTTTGTCGTAGATTTGCAGCTCCAATTTACGCGACAGAGTTGGTGTAGCTGGGAGAATACTGTACTGTATTGTTTACGGTACGAGTAAAATCGGTCATACTGTATGTGCCCTGCATCTATCTGCCTTCATTTTGCTGAGGTGGTGCTCAAACCATTGCACGGCCTCTATATCCAAAACTACTCGCGGCCATTTCACCAAGTCGTAGACCCCTACTTCTTGTGCCGTTCTCGCGTTGATTTTGTGTAGATTTTGGGTCGATCGTTTCAGCCCCGAGGGAACGACATCCTTCCCTGTGACGAACAGCGTCTTATGGTCCCACCCCAACTCGTCCAACCTCCGGGCCATATCCTTCGTCTTCGTCCCGGGCCAGTCAAGGCTTTCCACGATCCTCAAGTTGTGCTCCTTGACCCTGGCACTTAGTGCAACGCGCGTGCCCATTTGGATGACTTTGCGTGGCAGCTTGGTAGCGAAATCTCTGGGTTTGGGACCAAAAGCAACCCCACCTCCACGTAGCATAGGGCTCTGACCATCGCCAAGACGCGCCCTTCCAGACCCTTTCTGGCGGCGAATCTTCCGTCCCGAACCACGAACCTCTCCGCGTGTCTTGGTATTCGCTGAGCCTTGACGGAGCGAGTCGAGATGATGAACGACACATAGATGGAGAATGTCACGTCGGATAGTGTGGGCGAATACTGTAGGATCAAGCTCCGCAACTTGCCCCGATGACTTTGCGGCGTCTTTTGAGCGTAGCAGGGATGAGAGGGGGATGTAAACGGGTTGCTGAAGGAGGGGTGCTAAGAAGGTGTGATTTTCGAGGTGTACGAATAGTTTACTAGAAAATGGTTACCTTGAACAGAATTGGATGGTTCTTGAGGTCCTAGCAAGGGCGGAATCGTTGTGTCGCCACTCACAATCTGACTGTGGCTGCTATTTGCCACGACTGCTGTTGCATACGTTCGGTGGAGCCGCGTTCGTACCTGGCAATAAACAAGAAAAGTAAGACATAGAGTAGCGCTATTCAACGAGCTATCCTTATTCTTACTAGCCTGGCGGCGCCGAGTGCCGCTGAAAGCATGTTCAAAAGAAATTAACGGCTGGAAGGGTGTGGCACAAATGGCTAACGCGCCAACTCGGAAACCCAAAGTAGGTTACATAATCACAGCCATACGCACACCCCTACATCCGACTTGTTAACGAACAACGAAACACACCACCGACGACCTCGAGGTAGGTAAATCTCATCCAGATTTTTTTCAAACCCCATTTCTTAGTCTTATGAGTGCATTCGTATGGATTCGATATTGGCTCGTTACCATATAGGCAGTGGATGTCATTGAATCGTTTCGGATGCCACCTCTTCACTATGATTGCGCTTAACTGATTCTGTCTCGAATATAGGCAGACCCGGTTGACTTACTACAAAATGGCGTCTCCAACCAAAGCCGTACAGACTTTTGGGAAAAAGAAGGTGCGTTGTACCGGTATTCCCCTGCACGCCCAATTGTGTACACACCCGTTCTCTTCCAGACTGCGACTGCGGTCGCGCATGCGCGTGAAGGCAAAGGCTTGATTCGTATCAATGGGTCTCCTATCAACCTCGTTAAGCCGGAGATTCTGCGATTCAAAGTCTACGAGCCCGTCCTCGTTGCTGGCGAAGATACCTTCGCCAATATTGACATTCGTGTGCGCGTCAAGGGCGGTGGACATACCTCCCAAATATATGCGATCCGCCAAGCCATTTCCAAGGCTGTAGTCGCATACTACGCGAAATATGTTGACGCATTCAGCGCGATCGAGTTGAAGAAAAAGCTTGTGGCGTACGATAGGACGCTTCTAATCGCAGACCCCCGGCGAATGGAACCAAAGAAATTCGGTGGTGCTGGTGCTCGTGCTCGCAGACAAAAGAGGTGGGTCCAATCGATATCTTCAAATTCTTATCATAACGAACCTATCTCTTCTCAGTTACCGATGATTGGCTCGCCATTGTTGTATATCTGCATCATCGAATATTGCAATGTTTTCCCATTCTGCAATGTCACGACACCATGCGTCTATGCCATTATATGCCATTTTACGGCGGTGATTCCCTGTCTTTGCTTGGGAATATTATACAGAAACATGCGCGTAAAGTAAACCCCACCCTCATTTCTCCATGCAAATGCTGCCGTCCATGCCTACTGCTCGATGCATCGTTGTTTGCATGCTCTTTCCCCATACTCGTCCTCGTCAATAAGGAAGAGCCGCTTGCGCTTGTAATGAGCCGTGACTGCTTCCCTGGTCTTGAGAGATGATCGCATGCTTTCTAAGAGAGGTTCCCCGGCGAATTCGATATTTGCATCTGACGAGAGGTCAAACAGCAAGGGACCGTCAGAGTTATCGACAGTGGGAAATGGGGGAAGGTCGGCGTGCGGCGTTACGAAAGCTCCTACGGGAGAGGAGGGTTCTGAGTCGACCCACCCATAAGGTGAGCTGGTGGTCGAGACACTAGTGTCGGAAGACGAATCCGAAGTGTAGTCGAGTTGAGGAGTAAATTCGTCACGGGCCACCCGTTCTTCCTCCGGGCCTCGGTCGTGCGAATCATAGAACGGGGGTGGTGTGTGTGATACCGTGAACGACAAGGGTGACCACAACAAAGGTGGGGAACGCTCGATGTAATGGCTGAGCGGTAATGATAGCAGTAATTGACCAGGGGGAGCGTCATCCAGGGAAGGGTGGTTAAGGGAGTCCGACAATAAATAGTCATCTGAGGAAACGACTGTCGGTCGCGGCGTAACCGAAATACTAGGCTCGTCATTGGTCGCGACGGTAGTGGGCTTAAAGTAGTCCCACGGAGTTAGGCTAGGCCCAGCGACCTGATGCTCCTGGTGTCCAGAATCAAAGACGGGGTGACGCGTACCAGAAAGTACTTCGTCTCTTCTTGTTGGGCTCGCTTCCGGGTGGAATCGTTGGTAATCGTGGGCAGGAGATCCACTCACGTCGAAATCACTGTGATGTTCCGGTTGCTTTCCTTTGAGACGAGAAAGGGAAGAAAACCGTGCAGGTGGTGGCTGGATGTCGTCCTCGTGATCATCTGTCTGATCGAAGCGAATATACATCGTGGAAATCTCGTGAATCGTTCTGGAATGAAGCTGGTTCTCCTCGGAATCGAAATTGGGCAAGTCATCTGGTCTCAGCGGCATATCTCCCTGAATCCAGGATACTGGGAGTATCGAAATGTCCGGGGCATTGGGAATATAGAAGGGAAGCGAAGGTGGGGAGAGGTCTTCGAGTGTACTTGCATCCCATTGTTGAAGAGTAGTCTCAGGTATAGGAAACTGATATGCGCAGGTTAGCACCGACGATCAATATGTAGTCGTGAGGAGCAGGACGTACGGGGGGGATAGAAGTGACTTCCTGACGGGTGTTCATCTTGGTCACAGAACGCCACTCCCTCGCGAGTCGATATTCAAACTCTCGCGCGCCTTGGTAATCAAGAAGAAACTTGACTTGGCGCATCTCGAGTTGAAGTTCATGGGTACTGCAGCGACTGAGGCCAATCTGCATGGCAGGTTGGAGGCAAGAAGCCTGCCTAAAGTTGATGATTGTCGGCTTTCCGTCCCTGCCTGCTTCGAACGGTGATGAGAGAGTGATGATAGTTGTAGTCTAAACACGATACCAATAAGCATATGTCTTAATGCAACATCGCCATGGAGTACTCCGCGGGCATGGATCTGAGCATATGCCTCGACAATCACATGCTTTTCATCCATCGAGATTGATCTCTCCGCCACTCGCCATGCATGTGGGTGTGGGGGCTCCATTGCCATGTTTGCAAGACCTTCAGATGTGCTGAAAACGCCTATGATACTCGGGACACAAAGTCCCTGGAGCGGCCGCAAGTGATGGGGGTGACCATACAGATACAGCTGGAACAAGAGAGGCCATCAGCTTATAAAGCACGGGGATTGTGGCAAAGGCCAGTACTTCTTTGTGGAACCCATCCCATATTTTCCATCTGTAGATGAGGAAAGGTCAATAACCACCAATGAGGATAGATTGGGATATCCACATTTTCGTCACTACGGCAATAGCTTGAACTCCAAGAGTAGCATTTCTGAGATAACACGTGGTGGCCCTTCCGGCTGAAAGAAGAATCGAAGAGGTCAAAGCCAGGTTTTAAAGAACTACTCACCTCGTAGCATGACGCCTTTTCTGAGACATCGCAGTTTCTGGCCGACAAACCGGGAGTATCTGCCTTGTGGCATGTACAGGTGATCGAAACAAGATGAGACATCTGAATTGTCTTTGCCACACTGGTCCAGAGATGTCACAAACACCTGTGGTAACGTGGATGTGGATGTCGCCAGCGGCATCGGTGCCTCAAGAGGTGGATGATGAACGAAATAAAGAGGCGTTTGGGGCAGTCATCTTATGGATATATGCAAGTGATAGCTAGCTGGGTTGTCAGGCAAAGAGACTTCGGATATGCGTCGCAAAAGATAGCACCCATTGTGTGCCCGTGTTGAGCCTAGATAATAGATGTTGTTGTCATGGGCATGGGTAGACAATTGGACAATTGGACATTAACAATAGTATCTGTCCCCGGCCCGGGCGCACCGCGTGGGGACAGTCAACTGAAAGCGCACCCGCCGGGGTGTGACCGCCTCTGCTCATGGCCGAATTACTCCATTCCATTCCCCTTACGCAAACGAGCGAGCAGTCACCACGCATCTTTGTCGACACCGCCGGATCTCCTCTTTCCGTGTGTCTCGATGTGAATCCTGAGATCCTTGCCAGGCCCAGGCTCACTCGCCTGCTTCGTGTGGGTATACACATCCCAAACGTTATGCACGTGTTCCCGCTGTCTGATGCTTGTGATATAACATTTTCAAGGCATCAGGTGCCGATATATGCCACCGTCATTCGGCTGCCACCATCCTTCTTGTCAACCCGGAGACGGAGTCCGGTCGCAAAATCGTGCACGATTGGGCGGCGGACCCGCACAAGACGATTCTAGACTATGGGTGGATTCAGGCTTGTATTCGAAGTGGCCGCGCGCTCCTCGAGTCGGAAGAATGGGGAGGATTTCGTGTCTTACATACCAGTGACTGTATATGCAGCGACGAGGAGGGCGACGAGGACATGGAAGACGCGCAAAGTGGCCCACAGTAGGTTTCTTTGTTGTCCTGCGTTCTTTTCACTGACCCATTCAAATGTCGCTCTTCAACTCTCCAACCCACTCGCGACGAAATGACAATTCTCTTAACCCTACTCTTCAGCAGTAAAGCTTCGGTGCATTCGACGCGTCCCAAACCGCCGTCCCGTTTTCGGCCTTCAGAACAAAGTGCCACACCTCACGCGCCAAGTCATGCCCGCCGTCATCCAACCTCCTCTAACCGTGGTGCATCAAACACCCTCCCTGCACACTCGCCTTCATCCAATCTAAGTTCCTCCGCGATTGCGCCCTCATCTCCGAAGCCCGCCGCGGGGACCAGCGCGCAACACACTCCCATACGTCGTCACTCTACTCCCACAGTTCATCAGCATACATTCCCTAAATTTTCGACTTCTCAGCAAGGCTCTGCGCCCCCGTTCCCCCAAATGCCTAACACGCCAGCCTTGTCACCTTTTCCATTACAAGCACCGGGACCATCCATCGCACAAAACCTTCCTTCAACCACGAGCTACGCTGGACTTCAACATTCTCCCCCTGCTGGAGCGGATTTGTTGCATGCACTGAATTACGCATTCCAAATCCAGAACACAGCCTCTCAAGTTCAGAGCGCCGCCTCTCAGACATTGACGCAACTCGTTGAAACTGTCATTGCAGTTGCGCAGGGTCAGGGGATGGATACTTCGATCATTCAGAATTATCTTGCTACGTTGCCTATGTCATCGACAATCACTCAACAGCCTCCGCTGTCCGATGTACATGAACCTCTCCTTCATTCTGTCGATCAACTTCCAGGATCCCCCGTTTCGGATTCGCCGATCAGGGACAGGAACAAGAGTTCAACAGGTATACACACCTCTCGCAGTGTTGTGTCACCCGAACCATCTTTACCCGCAAAAAGGAAACGAAAGTCTCTTGAATCACATCTCCCAGCTAAAAAAGTTTCTTCAAATTCGCGACAGGATCCATCGGGAGCATCCCTCGAACCTCCTCAGTCAGAAGGGGGCGTTTTTTCTACGAAGCATGGTCGACCCATTATGGTATTTGTTCAGATTGATACTCGGGGGCGGCACGAGATCGTGCATCTGATAAAGGTGAGTCCTTAAACCACCGTACCTACTGTATGATGTAAATGTCCCACAGAAAAATGGTGGGAAAATTACGGCGGATATCCCCAATGCGGCCTTCGTCATCCTGAATCCTCGATCCGTTACCTATAATGATTTGCGACAGGAGGCGGACGATTCTGGGCGGACGATAGTGCAGCCTTCGTTCGTCATGGAAAGCATCAAGCAAGGGCATCTCTTGGACCCAAATGATTTCTTTCTGGGAGAAACTAGCTCGCCTAGGAAGCTACATTCAGTTGGTCGTCGGCCCACGTCCTTTCGTGATAGACCCTCACTGGAGAGCGATCACGCAACGTCGGAGGCACCGACTTCTGACACTGTCGTAGATGCTTCTTCATCCATGCCCGCGCATGAACAATCCATGACGCCGGAACCCCCACCTGCCGTGCAGTCGAAGAGCGGATACAGGTTCACCCCCGCAGAAATGACATATACTTGGGTTCTGGTTCGACGCATCTTAATTAAGGACCCACTTGCAAGCAAGTTGTCGGTGATCAGAGCACTACAAAAGAAGGTCTGTCGTACGCAAATCTCCATTTTTACTGCGCTTTATTCACATCGCCGGTTGAAGATGCCACATCACACGGAGGCCTCATGGGCGTCTACGATCTCAAAGCACAGGGACATGTACAAGGCTGTCAGTACTGAGGCGCTTGGTCTTGGCCCTGTTGCTGGGGCACATCCACCTGATTCACAACACGAGATCAGAGATGCTGAAATGAATGAGGCAGATCGAGACACCGAAGAGCTTGAAGAACTTCAGGTTGGAGCATCCCTAATTCTGACCGAAGGCGAGCCCGTGCATGACGGTGAGCAAGAACCATCGCTTGAAGGAGGAAAGGAGGACACGGATGGACGTAACGCATACGCAAGAGATTTCGAGGCCCTCGTTGGCTTTCTGACATCTGCGGATGCTGACTGCGGGGAAGAGGACGAGATCTTCGATTGTCTAACGGCAAAGGTCATTCTTCCTAGAATTTTCACTGATAAGACGCTTAATGATTCGTCCACAGAGCACATGCCTGACTGCTCCGAGTTGGTCCGTCTTTTTGGAGCAGCATGCGGAAGCCGTAACAGAAGAAGTTGAACGGAGGTATACAACCCAACAGGCATGAGTTGGCCATGGACCAGTGAAGTGGACTGTATTTCTGAGCATTCTCTATTTGCACACGAGGGAAGCGTAGCAACTACGGATTAACGTTTAACGCTCTCATGCTTTCTACGGTCTGACGCTAGTACATTACATGACCACACGAACAATGCGTGCTGCATTTGTTAGGGAACCCTGCCCGCGTACTCCACCCTTGTAAATGGCATTGTGCATTGATTATAGACAGCAACGCGATAGTTATTGAGGGGAAGATAACGGTGGTGATGACGGGTTCTGTTTGAAGAAACGCCTCCGCTTTTCCTCATACGACAGCGCCTCCTGATCTCCTCGTAATGATTGACCAGCAGTGTCGAACGTCCCCACTGCAGCCCCAATCACCGCGCAGGAAGCAACGGCTATCGGCAGGGAACGAGCTGCAGAGAATATTAGCACGAAAGGGTACCAGAAAGGTATGGTGGTGTGCACCTCTAATACCGGCCAGAAAGCCGGCTGCGCAACCACCAGCGACGCCATTCAGCGCATCCTGCTTTTCCCGCTGGTTAGCGACTATGGATTCGGTAGCGGCAAACGTTGCACCCATGGCAGCTGCCAGCGACGCAGAAATCATCACTGATTCGTGACCTTGGATTCTTTTTAAAAACCAGATCGTTGGAACGCACCAAAAAAACCGATGGTCCCGCCCGTCCTGGAAAGGAATCCGGACGCGCCTTTGGAGTGGGACCCGAGCGCGTTTTGCACGCTGCTGACGAAGGCACCGACCAGGGCAGCTTGCATTCCGACGGTTGCGGCATACTGAAGCGTTGGCCTCGGTTCGAAACTCGGCGTATCCGTTGATGGACTTGTGGTTGACATGGCGAACAAACGGATAAAGCAATGGTAGAGTGCTACTACTAAAGTGAAATCGGACAACGAAGCCCACCAGACGTCCGGCAGGCATCCGGCCGGGATTGACATTTTTAGGCACGCGTCGCCGGATATGTAGACTTGGAAGTGGTCTCGTGCGATCGACTACTACTACTCGTGCTACTTACTCACTGTATGCCCTGATTCGCTTGGCGATTATCACTTTATGCTATGGAAGACAATGAGAGCTTACCTTGGTACAGAGATAGGGTGTCAAAGCCTCCTTTCCAATTGACGACTTGCTTCAAGGTTCGCCGAACGTACTCCATCTGATACCATCATTTCTTGCAACGTTCTTGTTTGATCTTCAGAACCTCCGTGGCACGGAATACCGCTTCGTCTCCCTCTTTCCATGGACACTCTCCTCTTTGTATTCTCTCTCGGGATATTTTTATGGTGACGTCGGCAAGGGCTGGCCCAAATTCATAGAGACTTACGCTGGATCGATGGCCGTTGGCACCACGGAGGAGCTGTACCTGGTACGGCTTCGGCCAAGCGGCAAACAAAGGAAACAAATCCGTCTTGATACCGTGAGTCCCCGCTGCTCCTGCCAGTGCCCAGACGCAGGACTCAACAGTCATGGGCAGGAAGGTCGCCCTATCACTGCCGTGACCTGGGCTCTGGGTCGGGGCTCGCCATTGGATCCTTTACTCGTGATCGCAATGTCAAGCATGATCTGTGTGTATAGTGTCGGCCGCGGGGAGCCAGTCGGCTTCCTGCGTGGTCATGGAGGAGTATGCCTTCGGTTTCCATCAGTAACCATCTTTAGTGACATCAGAATAGCCAATATCCTCCATTGCCGTTCATCCACGGGGTCCTTCCTACATTTGCACCACCTCCTCAGACCAGACAGCGAGAATATATGATTTAGATGGAACTCCCGATCCCAAACGGGCGAACCCTTTCTGGGTGCCGGGAACTGGGCCCAGCATGGCCGGGGCACCTCATGGTATAATATCCTCAGAGAAGGAAGAGTCGGGCAGAGGCCGGTGCACCGCTGTCTTCGTAGGGGGTAGAAGCGGAGGCCATCTTGCTGCGGTGACATGCGCAGCATTCCATCCGACATTCCCTCTCGTCGCAACTGGCGGGGTAAAGTTACAATTGTCGTCGTGGTTGCTCCCAGCTAAGAGGTGCACACACCATTGGCTTGCATAGATGGATCGCGTGGTCAAAATCTGGCGCGTGCAAGTCGACCAAGACCAGCTTCTTCGCGAAGATAAACCGCTATACAGTAGCACGCTTGTCCATCGATCTCCAGCCGCGTCCGTTGTGTGGTGCGTAGGTCTTTCTGAACGATTGCCTTCTTTCCCTTAATCTATTCAGGTTATCTGAAGATACGCTCCTCACCCATTGCACTTCGACCGCTTTCGCGAGTCACATCGAGATACTTAACGACCAAAATGAAAAATCCTCCACGCGGGCAACGCAAGATGAAGACGATTATCTCCCCGAGAAGGAGTGGTCCGGATGTCCGGGAAGGATCGTCATTCTACGGTGGCTAGGGCTCAATAGATTTTTCCCGCCCGCGGAGACACGGTATCGGAGTATTCAAAGGGGATGCGTATCTGTGAGTTGCGTTGCTCAATGATACCATTGGTGGTAGTTAGTCAGTCATTGAAGCCTACACGCGAATAGGACTACCAAGAGAGCTGTAAGTATGATGGCTCTGTCCAGGTTCCTCCGTTCTGATGTATCGAGCTTTATCTAGCATCATTCACATGGATCGCCTCTGTCCCTCTCCCATATTATCCTCAAACGCCACATCTTCGTGTGTTTGGAGATGTCTACCACGATCACATCGTTCTCGTCGCCCACCAGAAGACTATACACCTGCTCAACGCTTCACTCGTGCCTGCTGTCGAGACGGCCGAGTTCCCCGCTGATCCGGAAGAGTTTCCTGATGATGTCACGGCCCAATCAAGGCTCCGCGCCGAGGAAAAAACTGATAAAAAATGGCTTCGAGATAATAAGTGGGTGCGTGGTTTGGGTTGGCGCATCGCTCTAGATCCAGGACTTGCTGTCGATGAACACATAAACGCGGTTGACATGGGGTTAAATGGGGACATGATCGTAGCGGTAGGGACTAAAGGGAGTATATGGATCTGGATGAAAGACCCGTAGCCATAGATCGTCCCAGCCTTAGGACGTACAAAACCGCATGCCGCATCACTCTGCTGGCGATTTCCCTTGCAATTTCATTCGGGTGTAGAATCGCATCCTACGGTGCATGCTCAAAGTTGAACACCGCTGGCGACTTAAAAGATGTTTATCTCATCCTAGCTCCTTCTCAGTCCATTGCTTCGTACAAGTCTATGGAAGACATGGTTGCACCGGTACCAACAAAAAGAATGAAATAGCGGTAACGGAAACCCAAAAACTCTCTACAAGGCAACCCGACTCGCCTCACCCCGCATCGTCAAGCCTGAGAGTTCCCTGTAGTGCTTGTGTAGCAGACTACTCTCATTTCTGGTACGGGATGGTGACACCGTTCGGAGCTTTGGTCGGATCCTCTTCCGGAATTGTGTTGTCTTGACGCTTGACATAGGGGATGGTGACACCGTTGGGAGCCTGAGTCGGATCCTCCTCAGGGATCGTGTTGTCTTGACGCTTAACGTATGGGATGGTGACGCCATTGGGAGCCTGAGTCGGATCCTCTTCAGGGATCGTGTTGTCTTGACGCTTAACGTATGGGATGGTGACGCCGTTGGGAGCCTGAGTCGGATCCTCTTCAGGGATCGTGTTGTCTTGACGCTTAACGTATGGGATGGTGACGCCGTTGGGAGCCTGAGTCGGATCCTCCTCAGGGATCGTATTGTCTTGACGCTTAACGTAGGGGATGGTGACGCCGTTGGGAGCCTGAGTCGGATCCTCCTCAGGAATAATGTTCTGACGTTTTACATAAGCCTGAATTGGTTGAAACGGCGCCAGGCCCCGTTGCGACACAGTCGACAAGGAGCGCTGACAAGGCCATCAGCATACACAACCAACCAAACACAACACAACACGCACAAGTTGCTGCGACCAAACCGGCAGTCCAGAGACATTCACGATGCCCAAAAGAGCGACGAAAGCGACGGTCGAAAACCGAGGGGTGATCATGTTGACCGAGTCGTGGTTACGTTTGAAAATAGGTGTAGAAAGAAGGGCTCGAAGGTCGACCTGCGGCCTGCTTGACGAAAGCAAAAAAGGAACTGCAAAGAAAAGTAAAAATATCAATAAACGATTGGCTTAACGGATGAACGACGAGACTGACGAGAAAAGGTGGGCAAGGAGGGTGAGAGAGAAAGGAGTGTAGGTGGAAACAGCACCCAAGGGGTTATAAACCATTTGACCGTTTCCCATCGCAACCGTGACGATGGGCGCTGTTTCACATCACATCACCAGTGCTGGAACCACCGTTATGCCGGACCCACGATTCGTTCGTCTCAGGTCTGACCCTCGCTTTCGCAGCCTCAGAAAACATAAGAACAAGGTCGTAGTAGATAGTAGATTCAGTTCCGTCTTCTCAAGACCCAAGAAGCAAACAAAGATCGGTGTGGGACGTCCTCCTCTTCGTTGATTCACTAATTTGGCTGTCCCATAGGGCGCGTGGACAAGTATGGCCGCCGGTTGTCTGACAGCCAAGAAAATGAAAACTTACGTCGATTTTATCGTCTCGACTCGCAGAATCAACTCGAATTCCCCACTGGTCCAGACTACGCCCGTGGCGAAGTGCTCCTCGAGTCTTCCGACGAGGAAGATGGCAGTGGCGCTCCGGATCACGCTCAGTCTACCGACGACGACAATGATGATGATGGTGTTGTCACTTTGGGTCCTGATGCTGTCAGGCATGTTCCTGTGACACAGGGTGAAGATGCTGAAGTGGACATGGACGAAGACGAGTTCGCAAACACGGACGCACGCTCTGCTTCGTGCCAGAAGACCGCCTCTGAGGATGGCCAAGAAAGCTCACTCAGGACACGTCGTATTGCTGTTGTCGACCTGGATTGGGACCATGTCCGTGCCATACACCTATATAAAATCTTCACTTCTGCCATCGCCGCCGTCAGATCGTCGTCATCTAGGTCAAACGATGTCTATGTACCGGCTGTACGGGGTAAAGTGCTCAACGTACGCATCTACCCAAGTAAATTCGGCCTGGAACGCATGGCGCAGGAAGAAAATGGTCCCCCTCCTGAGTTATTAAAGAAGAAGCAATTGATGGATGGTGCGGATGATGTGAATGAGAGGACAATTTACGAAACTGGGGATGCGGACGAATATGACGAGGATGCGCTAAGAAAATATCAATTACAGCGAATGAGGTGTGTCTTCTATTATTCACAGGTGCACCCAACGAATATACAAATGCGTGGACAGATACTATTATGCTATCGCGGAATGTGACACCGTTCAGACTGCCTCACATCTCTACTCTGAGCTGCAAGGTGCAGAGCTTGAGCGATCAGCAAACGTCCTGAACTTAAGCTTTGTTCCGGATGACATGACATTCGAAGAGGAGTACAGGTTGCGTCGTCCTGATTTTTCTTTTGTTATCGGCTTATTGAGTTCACGGGAGTAGGGATCAAGCCACCTCTGTGGACGAAAGAACGGATTATCAACCCCTCGACTTCGCGACAGATGTGAGGTCACGTTCCACGCGACATCTATCACGTATTGACATATACGCAGGCTCTTCGGCACTCGAAAGTCAAGTTGACCTGGGATCAAGATGACCCAGAACGTGAGCGTGTCACTCGCCGAGCTCTCTCTCTCTCGGAGATCGAGGAGAATGACTTTCGTGCTTTTATCGCTTCATCGACCGACTCTTCATCCGAGGATGAAACAAACTCAACAAAGAAAGCAGTCAGTCGTGACAAACTCCGCGTACTTCTGCTCGGCGGCGGAGGGAACGACTTGCCAGAAGGGTGGGCTGGTGACAAGGCTGGTGACATGGACGGCGACGATATGGATATGGAGGTTACCTTCCGCCCCGCTCTCAGCGGTGGACAGGATGAAGACGAAACAACAATCAAAAAATACCAACGCAATATGCGGGAGAAACGTAAGAAAAGGATGCAGGAATTGAAGGATGCGGGAAGGGGTAAAGCACCCGCCGACGACTTTTTTGCTCGGAGTGAGGGAGAGGAAGACGCCGACGGGGAGCAAAGAAACAAAACTCGGAAGCCTTCCACGAAGGAAGAACTCTCGTTACTCGTTGCCTCGGACCAACCGGGTTCAGAATCAAAGCATTTTGATATGGCAGCAATCATCAAGGCGGAGAAGAACAAAGGGAAGAAACGCAAAGGATGGAGGAAGAAGACGGGCGGTGACGATGAAAACGAGTTACGAGACGATTTTGCCATCGACGCCAAAGACGAGCGATTTAGGGCGTTGCACGAGGACCATGCGTTCGCCATCGATCCTAGTAACCCTCAGTGAGTAGCTGTGGAGGCTTCTATGTGACGAGTTTTGATGTGGTGTTTTAGCTTCAAGAAGACGAAGTCGATGTCCGCGTTGCTTGAAGAAAGGTCGAAACTGAAGACCGTTCGCGGCGAGGCTCACACGACCAACCGAGTATCTCAGGGCGGAACTCCGCAAAGCTTGAGAAGTCTGGTTGAGAGTGTTAAGCGGAAGAATGCTGTCGATAGTGTTGATGCCAAGCGGCAAAAGTTATAACAACGCTGGCATTGTCCCCATCCGCATTTTTTGGTCGCTTGGTAACGTGGCTGTGTATCGCAACAAGGCATAGTGGGATGACCTCCCTTACATTACACTCGACATTGGGTAAGACTCAGTTCGCACGATCTTCGGTCGTGCCTTCCGATCTTTTCATGAAATCTTCGCTTGCGAGAAGTCCAATTCTGGATGAGCAAGTTGGAACTTCCTCAAAGCCTGTGGGATGAAAGTGGAGATCGTCAGGTAATGATTGGCGCCCGAAGTGACAAGAGCGCCCTACCTCCTGCTTTTTGATCTCATCAGACGTGGGCTTTCCAAGTTGCTACGAGAGAGCGCATCAATAAAGTCAGAGGAATGACGACAGGTGACAGACCTTCTGCTGATTGTCAAACTTCGTGAAGATAGATTAAGGTATGTGGCGGGATGAAAATATCGAGGACGAACCATCATCTTCTCAACCATTCCTCTGAACATTAGTAGTGAATTTTTGAACACGTAAGGATTGAGCCGTATCTACAGACCTCGTCTCGCCATCGAGATCGCTGAGTTTGCTGTTCTCCGGTTGGATCTTCCTCGTATCGATCTTGGGATGATGAGTAAGAACGTTCTCCCACCATTGCATCTTGTTCACTTTCTCGAGGTGGATTTCAACAGACGACTGATCCTCTGAAATCTAGTTTGAAGCAGGGATAAGGTTGTACGGGCGTGTGCGCTAACCAAGTGTCCAAGTACTCTCCTCGACTTTGATCTCTTGGCAGAGCTCCCCTGCCATGATGGGATCCTTGCCTTTGAGTCCAACACTGAGTTTCTTCTTTGAGATAACAACCACAAGATCGCGTGCGCGCGTTCCTTTAGAGACGTGGACTACGACGTCAACTTCTTCCAGAGTTTGTTTCCATGAATAAGGGAGGGCTTTGAGGTGGTTGAGATGGATAAAAGTCGCGGTGAAAATTATGCCCGTACCTGCTTGCTCCTCCGCCTCGCGCAGGCGGTCAGCCTGGTCACGTAACTCTCTCTCCTCTGGGCTTAACTTGTCGTAATCGTCTTGTGTATCCGAGGATGCCGACATGGTGGTCGCTGTACAGAGATGGTGTCACGTGCGAATGCGTGTTTGGAGTTGTGTATTCCCCTTGCCCAAAGGACGGCCAAGGCGAGGCCACCGCCCGTGCCAATCCGCATTCACTTGTCCTTTGCTATGTCCGCCGTCGATCCTTGGAGTGATTTCGAGGTAAGGTCCTCCTTTCCTTCCGTCTTACTTTATATAACCCCGACTATTATCCCATAGGGCCTCAAGGTCAACGTAAGGCATAATACCGTTGACCGCCTCAAGCAGATCATCGCGGGATTCAATGACGAGTGCTGGACAATGCTCAGCAAGTCCGGAAAGAAGCAGGAGCTCATAGACCGCATAATAAACTCTCTCAATGACTGGCGCGTGTCAAGCAATGTAGACAAGTGGAATAAAGCCCGGAGCGTCTTGTACCAAGTACGCAATTCAGGCATGTAAGTAGAATGAGTGACCTTTCATGACCCATATCACCTTCGCGTATGATTGCCCTATACATTCCCCCATGACCGTTCAATTATTTTCCCACACTAATTCTCAAATATCCCACAGGTGGAGGGGCCCTGCGCATTCCACCCAGGCCACATCGTCTTCCCATACCACAAACTCTTATCCAGGGGCACCTCAAGTCACCCGTCCCTACATCAATAACACTGCCGGTCCAAGCAGCATGCCGCGTTACGACCCCTTTGCACCCCCTCCTCGAAATCCTCCTACTCTGCCTATGACAACATCTTCATCTCACTCTACTGCCCCAGCGACTGTACCTAGACCTCGTATTCCCGCTTTCCTTCTTTTGAAATGAGTCGAGCTTCTAACCTTTGTATTGTACAGCCATCCGATTCAAACCTTCTCCCTTTTTTCAAATCGACCAGGCCGTATCAATTATCGCAGAGTGTCCTGGTACGTACAGACAACTAGCTGAACCTACACCACCTAATAGCGCACAGAGTCTTCTAGTTCTGGCGATCGTCGTCAACAAGCGCTTTTATTTTCCCTCACCGCTGACCAGATCTCAAAACTGAACTCACCAGAGTGCGTCTCCGTTTGCCTAGGATAATGCGTGCGCCTTATGGTTCTTGGTCCAGCCCGAAATACCAGCTCCGTCTTTATTGTACATCTTCTTCCTATTTTGCTCTCGGGGCGGCAGGTCTTCGCTTCGGTGGCAACCCGTGCCCCATCGAGTTTCCGCCAACCTGTGAGATCAGAGTCAATCAAGTTCAGATCACCGCAAACACGAAGGGGATGAAGAAGAAGCCGGGAACTGCACCCCCAGCGCACCTCGGGAATTCTGTCAGAGTGTCCATCGGACACCAAAATCGCGTAGAGATGATCTATGTTAACAGTCAAACGAACAGCAATCAGCCTCCTCCTTCCCCGAAAGTGTGTCTTCCTTTTTGCGCGCAGGGATCCCAGATCTCATGTTCCAACAGAAATACTATATAGCCGTCATGCTCGTCCGAATCACTACCGTAGAGCAACTAATTGAGAAAGTAAAGAAAGGGAAATTTCGGAGTCGTGAGGACATCCTCGCACAGAGTACGTGCTCAACGTTTCGACGTGAGTGCATTGTATTGACCCCCAGCAGGGAAACAAGCGATCAAAGTCGAAGATGACGACATTGTTGCTGGTCCACAAAAAACGTCTCTGAAATGTCCAGTGAGTATTCCTTAGTCTCATGCAGTTGTAACTCTGAACGCTTCGATCTTTAGCTAAGCTATGGTCGTATCACTACTCCGTGTCGTTCCTCGCAATGTGTTCATGTACAGTGCTTCGATGCCATGTCATGGTATTCTGTGAATGAGCAGACGACAACGTGGTCTTGTCCAGTATGCGAGAAGTTGATTAATCACGAGGACCTGATGGTGGATGGGTAGGTCGATTACGTCATCCACGCTTCACTTCTGACAATGCGCAGCTATTTCAACTCCATTTTGGAATGTACACCCGATACGGTCGAGGACGTCATCGTGGAAGCGGACGGCGAGTGGCACACATCTGATGATAGGTACGCTTCCGATGGTTGGAAGAAAGCGCACACGCCCGCGCTGCCACTTGCCAGTCCCACGCCGCATCCGAACCATCAGGCAACAACGCACAGTCCCTCTGCCTATATACGCAGCGCCTCGACCCAGGAGATGAGCCAAAATTCAGGGGATGTTGTTGTCTTGGATTCTGAGGAAGAAGACGAGGGTGAGGTCAAGCGAGAATTGTCACCATCACGCCCGAACGGGTTTCCAGACATGCAAGTGATAGACCTCACCGCGGAGTCCGATGAGGAGAACACAACAAGCCGGACTTTGGGGGTCAAACGGAAAGCGGAGGCAGACTCGGCATCTTCACCAGAAGATATCTGGAAAAAATCCCGGATTGGAGAACAGCCAAATACCTCGACTGTGACGCGGTCTGTGAACGGTAATGTCAACATCTCTACCTCGGGCGTCTTTGTCTCGGGTAGTAATCGTGGTGCAAGACAATACGCGATGAATAGCGCACCTTTACAGCATCGACCTCCTAGTACACAGTTTACGCCCGTTACACACGTCGGATCGTCGTACACGACGTCTTACTATCCCCAGCTTTCACGAGTGGCGGCAGCGTCGTCTGGGCCATTCGGACATCAGGCTTCGCATAGAGCAGGATATTACTCGCAGTACGGGAACGGGTAGCTACGTGACAGGGAGTCATAGTAAAGAGCTGGATATTAGATACATGTTCTTACGGTATAGTGAGTGGATTCGGATATCGATATCACGGTTCACTGGCCACGGAGTTTCGGCTCGGTCCTGATCGGAGTTAGGGAATTCCCGGAGAGTGCCGTCGCCTTTCTTTAGAGCCTCGAATCTTTTTTCAGCCTGCTTCAACCTCTCCTTCTTCCACATCACCACCACCACTCCTCCTTCCCATCCCCTCTCCCCTCTTAATATAAAAAATGGCCGACGCCAGGAAGGGCAAGACGCCCAAGGAATTCGCTAGTATGTGTGCTAGCTTGTATCTGTCGTCCTTCCCTGCCACTTACATGGCGTGTCACTAGCTGACTTCCTCATGGGAGGTGTCTCTGCCGTATGTTCTCTCGACCCGTTACCTCGCTCTCTCAACTCACTTGGACACCTTAGGCCGTTGCAAAAACATCAGCTGCACCTATAGAGCGTATCAAGCTTTTGGTTCAGAACCAGGATGAGATGGTACGTCTCATTCTCAACTTGCTTTCCAACTCCAAGTATTTACTGTTTTTATAGATCAAGCAGGGTCGTCTCTCGCATCCCTATAAGGGTATCGTTGACTGCTTTGCCCGCACCTATAAGGACGAGGGTCTCCTCTCACTCTGGCGTGGCAACACCGCCAACGTCATTCGTTATTTCCCCACACAAGCGTTGAACTTTGCATTCAGTGCGTTACGACTGCCTTGTCGGATGCAGACTTCTGACGTGGCAATTTAGAGGATTACTTCAAGTCTCTCTTCGGCTTCAAGAAGAACGAAGGCTACTGGAAGTGGTTTGGCGGCAATCTCGCCTCTGGTGGTGCTGCTGGTGCCTCCTCTCTACTCTTCGTCTACTCCCTGGATTATGCTCGTACCCGTCTCGCGAACGACGCCAAATCAGCTAAGGGTGGAGGAGCTCGCCAGTTCAATGGCTTGCTTGATGTCTATAGGAAGACTCTCGCCTCGGACGGCCTTGCCGGTCTTTATCGTGGTTTCGTTCCTTCGGTTGTTGGTATCATTGTGTACCGCGGTCTCTACTTCGGTCTCTATGATTCGCTTAGTTCGTCTCACTTGCTGCTCTACATCTGTTTCATGAGCTGACCAGGGTTACAGAGCCCGTTGTTCTCGTCGGTGCACTTGAGGGTTCATTCCTTGCATCCTTCATGCTTGGCTGGGGTGTCACAACTGGTGCCGGTCTTGCCTCGTACCCTCTGGATACTATTCGTCGTCGTATGATGATGACCTCAGGATCTACTGTGCATTACAAGTCTATGTTTGATGCCGGTTCACAGGTATGTCCTATTTTTTTTCTTTACTGTGCAACGCTTATATTGTCCTCTCAGATTATCGCCAAGGAGGGCACGAAGTCACTGTTCAAGGGTGCCGGTGCTAACATCCTTCGTGGGGTCGCTGGTGCTGGTGTGTTATCGCTCTACGATAAGCTACAACAAATCATGTTCGGCAAGGTCTACTCCGGTGGTATGTGACGTTACTTTCTACATGCTGCCAATTTCTTAGTTTGAATCCCTCTACAGGTTCTTGAGAGAGTTTCCCTCTTAAAAGCAGGATCTTTTCCGAGGATCGTCACTAATTTTTTGTCTACATATTGCACGACTTCACCATAGAGTTGCGATTATATCTTCGTTTTAGTGACGTACTTAGTTTTGGGTGTGGGCGCGTTGGCCCCTCATGCGCGCAATTCACTTGATCTGACCCAATTAGTTGTGCTTGACTGAGCCGTGAACTGAACTTTGAACGTTTTGCGTTGACGCGGGCGTCAATATGATCTTGTCCGCATCCAGAACATCCAACACGACCGCACAACTTTGTCGCCTTGCCCGCCTCTTCACGACTCAGCCTCAGCTGCACAGGGTTTCCCCGTTTATATTGCGTCCCTATCAAGAAATCTGTCTCAAGGCATGTCTCGATGCACACACCTCAGGGGCCTCGCGTATCGGCGTGTCTCTACCAACCGGAGCGGGCAAGACAGCGGTTTTCATTTCACTTCTCTCTAGTTTAGAGCCGAGAAATGGTAGGCCAGGTGCAACAAAATCACTGGTCATCGTCAATAGTATAGAGCTGGCAAAGCAAGCTGCAGCACAGGCAAATCATCTACGACCAGATTGGACGGTGGAAATAGAGCAGGGGAGTAAGCACAGAGCATCGGGCGATGCTGATTTGTGAGTCAGCGAGACCATTTACTTCCCTGGTGATCCAGAGTCGAATGTTAAGAAAGGACCGTCGCAACATACCAAACTCTGCTCGAGTCTGGCCGCCTGCACAAATTCTCGCCGCAAAGTTTCAAGGCCATAGTAGTCGACGAAGCCCACCATGCTGCTGCCCCGTCGTGAGTCAACTAACATATTTCGTCGCGCTGTCGTGATACCTTACTTCAATTCGTGCTCAGATATCGTCGCATACTGTCCTTCTTTCACCCGGAAGTCCAATGTCCGGAGGTCGATGCCCACCGCGGTCCTGCTCAGGACGCTGTCCCAATTTTTGGATTCTCTGCAACATTCAGTAGGCATGACGGGCTCGCGCTTAGCTCGGTATTCGAAAGGATAGTATACCACCGCGACTTCCTGGATATGATCAAAGAGCAGTGGTAAGCCGAGACTTTGTCACGGTTTCTGACCACACAAATGGCTCAACTCGGATTTTGTCTCTTTTTTCCATCCCACATCAGGCTCTGTAATGTCCGTTTCACAACGGTGAAAGCGAACATCGACCTGAAGGACGTAACTATCAGCACCTACAGCGGAGACTTCAGCGCGACGAGTCTTGCGCATATCATCAACACGGAGACGCTCAACAAGCTCGTCGTTCGAACGTGGCTTGATAGGGCAGGTCAGTCGTCGCAGCCTTATTCGCTGCTCGATCGGCTAAGCGCTAACGCGAATCTGTGTAGCCAAACACCGCAAATCAACCATCGTCTTCGCAGTCAATGTCGCTCACGTCCGTGCGCTGACAGAAACATTTCAATCGGCGGGCGTCGACGCTCGGTACATATACGCAGGAACACCCGCCTTGGAGCGCGATGCATTAATCGACAACTTCAAGGCAGGGGACTTCCCCGTTCTTATTAATTGCGGTCGGTAACCGCAATGGTCTCCGTACCCCTGTGACCCTCTCACGTTTTCCCTTGCAATTGTACAGCTTTATTAACAGAGGGCACCGACATCCCCAACGTTGACTGCGTTGTCGTTGCGCGACCCACGAGGTCCCGGAACCTTTTCCTTCAGATGGTCAATTGCCAGTGTCTCATTCGGCTTTCGCTGTTTTCTGAGGAGATCTACAGATTGGGCGCGGGATGAGGTTGTCTCCTGGCACGGGAAAGCAAGATTGTCACGTTATTGACTTTGTCGATTCTACGAATCGCGTCATAGGCATAATTAACGCGCCGACCCTGCTTGGACTGGACCCGACGATTGTCCTCGACGGTGCACCTCATTCGTTTACCTGGCTAATAAACACATTGACACTCGGCTTAGGTGCAAGTATCCAGGAGCTGGAAGCGCACGCAGATGCCATCAAGGAGAAATTGACTATCAACACTCCCAATCGACTCAGCGTGCCGGACCCCAAGTCCGTCACCTACATCGACTACGACAATCCTTTCGTTCTAGTAAACCAGAGCACAGAAATGCCATCACCTCACGTACTGCAACTTAGCAGGAATGCCTGGGTTGACTGTGGTGAAGGCATACATGTCCTCGAATGCCTCGGTAAAGGCCACATTCGCATTGAACCCGTAACTGGCGGTGAGCAGAGTCCTCGCCAAAAGGCAATCTCTGTTTGATACCGGTCCCTTTTCTTTCTTAGATTATGGAGAATATTTCCAAGCTCACTATACCCCGACGATTCATCCCGAAACGGCATCCGCCTTGAAAATATCTAAGTATCAGACGAACAGGAAGATTCTTGACGCGAGTAGCCTAACTGACGCTGTGCGAGGCTGCGATACATACGCCTCTGGAAAAGTCCTGAAGGGGCAGTTATCACTTGCGTTAAGTCCATCATCTCTTCTCCAGCATCCTTGCTCAAACTCGACTCCAGTTTGGCCCGCACCGCGAGGTGGCGCCAAGCGCCGGCCTCTACTTCTCAAATATTATTTGTGGCAAAGAGGTGGGGATACTTCAACAAGTCTGTGCAAGATTTCCGGGACCCTTCAGACGAAAATTCGTTCCCGGAGAGATTGAAAAACCTAACGAAAGGCGAGGCTGCACAAATTATCACCCGGCTAAGGCATGGAGCACTGGTTTGTGAATTCCGCATCACCACAAGAGCCATAGTAACATATTTCAGCGTCGATATATCAAGAAAATCGCCACCAATCGGAAGCTTGAGGCGGCCCAGGACAAGGAGAAGCGGCGTCAGGCCAGGGTGCATGTTCGCGTCGGCCCATTGGCCCCGTAGCTTACAGGGTATGAATATATGAATGTTTAATCATGGTGGGAGCCTCACTAGAGTCTGCATGATTCGGGACGGTGCTTCAAGATAGAAATATACTCGCGATGCTAGTACCATTAATAGTTCATGTATCATCTAGAAAGCGAAGTGGACACTGCAGATGGGCTCTGCAGTGTCTCAATCGCCGCAGACTGACCGAGCGTGATGACACCATCCAGCGACTCCGGGCTATTAAAGGCGGACAAGTCTTGCGCTAAAGCAGCGAGGATGGCACCCACCAAACTATCCCCTGCTCCTGTGACGCTGACAACGGATTGGGGATCTATCGTATGGGCCAGATAGTGCTTGAGGACAATGCTTTCGCCTTTGCCATGTGCGACGATCTGCCGACGGGGGGCATCGGTTCGCTCTCCCACCCATGCTGTCGGGTTATCAGCGGGGAATCGCATCGCCAACAACACGCCGAGGTCTCCGCATTTGATCACAAGATGTTGGAAAAACGGGAGAAGATTGATGGCCATCTGCGCCACCCCTTGGTCCACGAGGAACGACAGCGTCCTGCCCTTTGACCCGGAGCCTTGACGCGCCAATTGCTCTAATGACAGACGGAACTCCGACCCTAAAGCGAAGTTGTCGATGGTTCTCCACCAATACGCGTGACTTGTTAGCTCCCAGGGATCCATCCGAGCGGACCTGTACAGTTCAGCTAGCTCGAGCAGGTTAGGGGAGGCAAATTTGATCGGAGAGCCGTGAAAATTCAATCCCAGGGTAGATGAGATGGCAGGTATAATTGACACGGCCTTGATCACGGAAGTAGGCTCGCTGCTGTACATCAATGCGGGCAGATTGAATGAAGCAACGTCGCAGGCTTACAAAAACGCTGGCGAAGGTAGATTCAATACTCGTGATCGCGGAGGGTCATAGTTGGCGAGAGACTCACTAGTGATATTAGCCGCATTGCAGTGCTGAATTACCGCCTTGAGAACATCAGGTGAGACGTTAGCATCCATTGCGACAAGAGCTGGGTCGTGCTTGGTGATCTGGGAAACGACCTGTGTTTGGCTATTGGCTTCCCGTCCTATGAATACATATGTATCATCATACCACATCTGGTTCGATGGACTGAACGATATCCATATCAGCCACACCTCCAATGAGGTTTCCTGAGCCGTCGAGAACCATATTGCAAACAGCTGATCGTTGACGAGTCGTCATAATGCCGTCCGTTCGCATTCCCATCCTTTGCGTCTCTTCCAAAAGAAGACGACCCAACGAGTCATCACCGACGGAGGAAACGAGAATTGTTGCTGAGGGCTGGGCCCGGAACTTTGACGTGGAAATTCGGTGCGCAGCTTCAGCAACATTTCGGCCAACGCCGCCCAGGTGGAGACCAACTGTTCCGAGAGACGTAGAGTGTCGACCACGAGAACCATCTGGATCAGAGATTACGTTTGCCTGAGAGATAATGTCTACAGCGGCGGAACCTATGACCACAAGCTTGGCTGTCGAATCCTTATGGTGAACTACAGTCGGGAGGGTTCCCTAAATGAGAAACAAATTACGTTCGATTGACATAGAACAACGAATCTCAGGGTCTCACGGCTGTAGTATGCCCTGGCCCCGTACTCTGCTGCTCAGCCAGCTTAGCATAGGCAACTGCTATCTGAGCCCCTTTTAGTGCAGTGTTCTCAATCAGTGCAATATCTGCCCATGGGAAACCATTCATTAAATTGAAGCGACCATCTCGATATGCACTCACTGCTCGCAAGAGATCTCCCTGATGTCAACTCTCTCACCCGTTCAAGAAGCCACGGGGTGACTTCTTTTCCTCGCTTATCGATATCATTTTCTTGAGATTCTCGTACAGCTCGTTCAACAGCTTCCTGTAGTTCCTTTCCGACAGTTGTATATGGCTCGGGAATCGGTGCACCGAATAGTACGCCGTTAGTCATGCCTAAGCCCCACTGGGTAACTTAGGGCCAGAATCTTCAGGAATACGCACGAAAGGAGTTCATGAACCACATACAAAGAATGTTAGCAGCCGCGGCAGGATCATTTACTCGCCATGGGCTCTGGATTTGAAAAAAAAAATGAGTGCATTACGGAATTCACATGGACGAACCGAAGCCCAACCTTATACCCACTGCTGGGCGTGTAGAAGGCAGGAAATTCATGGGTTTCTCCGTAAGTTACGACTGGAACGCCGAGAGTTTCCTGGCCGAGATGAATGACAAAGAGGTGGTAGTACAGAGGTGCAAACACACGAGGTATTCTAACGTTCTGCGAATGTATAAGTTCAGTAACGAATTGTCATGTGTCTGTGGAAGGTGTACGTACCTTCCTATATCTAGTATAGATTTGACTCCGGCAGATACCAGGCCCACCGGACATCTTGCGAGGTCTTGGAGATCGGCAGAGATGTCCATAGCTTTTGCAAGTTCATGAACGTACGTTCCAGAGGCTACTGGCTAAAATCGACTCACAGTCCTGACCACCGCGATGCACCCCACCCAACCTAGACCAGCACTCAGAAAAGAGCCAATTGGCCAAAAAAAAACTGACCCTCCTGTAGCGAATACCTAAGGAGGGCTCAAATTCGTTTGTTACTTATAAAATGAAATCGACCTATACCTTGATGCCAGCAAGCGCTGCGAGTATGAGGGTAGCACTGCAGGTGGTGCCACCGTCTTTCTTGAGCGCCACGGCAGCTGCTATGTCTCTCCTGGAGAGCTTCACCGCGCCAGGATTTGCGCGCAAATCGGCCAGGTACTCTAACTCGGCAGACTCGAGGGCGATCTTGACCCTGCCACCAATGACGCCAATAGTTGCCGGAATAGCACCTACTGAGCGCACGTGTTGTTCAACAGACTTTGCTGTCTCTAAGTTGGCAGGATATGGCATGCCATGTGTGACGATTGTTGTCTCCAAGGCAACCAGAGCCCGGTTTTCCACGAGTGCTTGTTCGACTTCAGGATGGACGTCAATGGGAATCCCCCTCTCTCGCGCGGAGACTAAACAAGATGGAAGGCTCCTCAGGGTTCTTACAGAAGAGGAGAAGGTTTGTGCAACTGGGCGTAGCATAACTCGACACAGCACGAGCTGAAGGGCGCCGTAGATGCTCGGTAAGAGAAGACCGTGGCGGAAGTTACCGGGGAAATAGGTGCCGTGTGTACACGGAGGAAAATATTTATCGAGTGAGGCAAAGCTGGCTATCGGTACATAATGAGGTGTGATGGTACGTATCAGGCGAGTAACAGCCACGAAAGTCACCTATGCAAGTGAGTCCGGATCCGAGTCAATATTTTGGTGCAGTTCGCTAGTCTACTTTCCATTCCTTCGAGATGGTATCATCCTCGCCACTCACAAGAAGTTCGATGCTCCAAATCACCAGTGTAAAGAATATGTTCATCCATCGCCACCACACCTGCGACGAGTGATCGAGAACTACGGAATCACATCTTCAGAAACCACACAAAGATGGAATGAAACAGAGGTTGATGATACTTACGCAGTAGGTGTGAGTATACAGTAACAAGGATAGATTGACGGTACGTCAAGAGGACATGTGTAAGTTTCGATGTCTAATGAGATGTGAGGTACGGTCTATTAAGGCGGGTCAGCACTCACTGGTCGACCCTCCCAACCATCATCTGTGCCATAGTCCGCTTCCCATGGATCCACACCAATAGACGGAAGTACACGAGCCGCACCGAGTAGAATCGTCAGACGATACACAAGTGCCACCAAGACAGGCTTTGGCAGGGTGTTCGTTACGAAATTGACGAGCGTTTGAAGATGAGGCATTATATTGGACAGTAAAGGAGCACTGGAAGCCAGCGTTACGGTGGCGTAATCTAAAACGAACTGCGACGTACTATGAAGAGGCAGAGTCGGAAAACGACTGTCGATCGAAGCCACATAGCCAGAGGTTATAGGCAATGAATAACGCCAGTCCAGAGGATTCAATAACATTTGTTCGTCGTAACCCAAATCCGATGAGAGTAAGAAAAAGGAACGCCGTCAACGCAGCACCGAGCAGCGTAGCTGACAGAGGTGACATGGCGGCGGCGGGATAAGCCTGCCTCGCACAGCCGGTTTATTCAAGGGGAACACGCATGTATCGAGGATTGAGCACGCACCACGACAATCCACCAAGCAGATGCCACATACGCCACAGCAGAGGCAATAAGGAGGATAAATTGATACGCCTCGCCTTCCCCAACAAACACCCGTCCAACTTGTCCCAATTTTTGGACCACGAGTAGAGTGGAGACGCTCTCAAGGATGATGAAGAGAGGACTCGAAAGGGTAAGGATGGTACCCCACCACGATGCTAGACTGAGGAGAAGCGGATTCACAGACTGGGAGAAGATGTTGAAACAGACGAGGAGAAGAAACGGTTGGATGGGAAGCTGCATCGCCGGCAGCAACGAGGAACCCCAAAGAAATTGCAATGTTCCATGGATGAGGGATTGAAGGAAAATAAGAAGAGAAAGGAGAAGGAACGCAGGCTTGGACAACGTAGATAGCGTCAACGGAAGGAATAAAAGAACTTGCAGGAAGTTGGATAGCCTTTGCGCTAGGAAGTCAGGACGGGACCGAATTTTGAGTGAAGACACTCACGTTGCGGTGGTCGAGAAGGCACCCCATATGAACGAGGAGGAGCTCATGCTGGTGTTCGCAAAGGTGGTGAGATGGCAGCACTTGTGTGAAATGGGGTTATCTGTCTCCGTAAACAAGAGTTGTTCATGGATCCATGATCATTGTGGTGTTGTGGTGGGTAATGGGTCTTGCTCGTGCGACCACTTTTTCATCGCTTAAGTAAATTTAACGAAGGAGCGTGTATTTTGGTGGCTAGTCTAATACAGAGAACTAACACAAAAAGGTATCCAACGTTCCGTCTGTATTGCGCAGACAATAAAATGATCGCCACTGCTCACGTCTGTTGCATCTGCTTTGGGTGTGAGTAGAATCCTCTGGCAACAGCTAGGTCTATGTCGCGAGATTGGCCAGCTGGGTCTGATGGTGGCACGTAAAACTTGTCGATGATAGGGATAAGTAACACGTTCATTTTGCCGGTGACTACAATCATGTAGTTCGTTTTTATCTCCATCCAGTCCGCTTAATACAAAGGGGTAAGCAGTCCGTTCCGGGGTTCCCGATCCATAAATAAATACCTTTCTCGAAAGTGAGCGGCTCGCTTGCAATCTAAACATAAACCTGTTAGGCAGTGTTTGATAACCTTGGATTCAGAACAGACCAGAATTATATTTTCGCGCTTGTCTGCCTTGGACATCTTATAATGTCCACCTTCCGCGTATTCACTGAAAGTCGTTCCTGAAGAAAACCACTGAAGACACGAGGCAACGTGAGATTTATAACTCTAGGGAGGAGTGAACAGTGGACATACTAATGAAGCCGCTGCGTCATTCCGTGAGGAGACATATCGGGTCGCGACGACACTGACTCCATCCGTGACACAGAAGTTCATCAAACTGGGCTATGTAACGACTGGGTAGTTCGAAATAAAGCCTCGCAAGCCTTGTCAAACATACCTCATCCACGCCAGCTTCTTCCCCGAATTGATTGATAGATGCGATGGTCTCTAGCATTGCATTCTGGAGCTCGGTATGCGTGAAGGACTGTGCATTCGGGTTACGAAGCTTTTGATCCCCCCATGAGCGTCCGGATATGCGGCAGAAAAGTTCGCACATGACAGACTTTTGAAAGGAATAACGCAAAGGACCACTCGGAATCTGTGTTCCCATTCACAACGTTAAAGATCTCATCAGGTAATTGTTGCTGTAACCGCCTCTTTATTTTGGAAAATTGTTCGATGCCTCCATTGTGCATAAACTGGCAGGAAATCAGCAGAAGTATGTAGGACAATGGTGGTGGCAAACCATGATCTTCCCGTGAACGAATGGGTGGCAGTTGTCAAGGGATAAGGAACCCGCAGTCGTCGCACGAACATGGGCACTGGCAGATTGTTTTAGGCAATGGATGATGAAGCGAGGCTAGACGATGCGTACAAAACCAAGGGAGATTTAATCTTCTCGGCAAGGCGGGTCAAGTTCACGTTATTCCAGGCCTTTCTTCTTAAGCACACACCTTGGAAGTGCGAGACAAGACGGCTTACTGGGCTCACGGAAGTATAGATACAGGGTTGATTCCCAAGTTCCTCATCATATACTGAGTCATACCAGCCTGTTCGAGATCACTCGTGTGACATGGCAATGGTGATGAAAGCTCGGAAACGTACCCACTCCAAATCCGTCTCCGTTGATAGGTCTGCGCAAGTCAACTCTCAAGCGAGAGTCGAAGGCCTGATGTATGATCGAATGAGCAGGTCTTGTGAGAAGCTGAAAATCGTGTTCAAGTGTCGATGCGATACCTTTTTGAGGCACAACACGTACGTGGGAGAGCTGGACGGGCGATGTCCCTTTGTAGATGAGGAGTCGGCACATTTGATCTGAAATTTGATGAACGATGGTTTACTCGGGTAAGGAGTCGAAAGTTGGACGTTGAGCGTTCTAGCGAACGCCACATGCGTACCATGCTCAAATGACAAGAAACTTAAAGTACTAGTACATTGAGTTTACCGTAGTGGCGTACCACCTAATTGGTGTACAGTATTCTTACACTAGCCATATTAAAGGAACTCCCTCGGGCGGGAGCTAGGATCCCCCCCAGCCTCGTCATAAACCAGTCCTGCGACACGAAAAGCCAGCTCTGTTCTTTGATTAGCACAAGTACGAACCAACGAGTTTGTCGAGAAGCATCACGTACCGTCCGCTTGAGACTTAATGGCTGCCTCAGCATACACGCGGACAACATCTTCCGTCCCACTGGGGCGCACGAAGGAGCGTCCGCTTTCGTAGCGTCTCACCAAGTCATCGACCTTGCTCTGTAGTCCTTTCGGGCTTACCAATTGACGCTCGGCGTCCTCAGTCTGAAAGGCATGTCTATCTTCAACAACCACTTTAACTAATCTGTTGGGCAAGTCGACATAAAGCGAATCCCACTCAAGGCCGGAGTACGATCGATGAGCAAGTACGACTTCGACAAGCAGCATGTCCGAAATCGCATCGCCGACGGTCTGATTGATAAGTTGAGTCAGATTTATGAGGTGGTTCAGTGCGGTCGATTGGGCAGGTGTAGTTGGTTCGTGGGAAGAAAGGATCTCCTGAGTTCCAGACGAAAACAGGATTGTACCGTGTCCATTCGCTTCAAAGTACACCCCAATGTCAAAGCGCTCGGCAGCGTGGTGAAGGTGCTTAACACCCGTTGGCACACAACGAACTGGGAGCCGCTGATGTAATGCGTTAGCAAGGGGATGGTGCGCTAAAGTGAAAAATACTGCACCTCAGCCAGGTATTTCGTCGAACTTCCGTTAGCGTACGCCGTTTGAACCACGCCGACCTTGATCTCGGAATCGAGGTTAGCCGTCTTGACCAAGTCAACAATGAACCCTGCTACGAGGGCTGCAATCTTGTCTCCGTCCAACATACGAAATTGGTTCCGCTCGTCGATGTAGAAATACATCAACCTGTCCGCATCGCCATCAAGACTACAGCCTCTCTGGCCAGCCTTGAGATGGTTGCCCAAGGACGGCGGTAGCTTCTGAGAGGTTTTCACGTAGTCGGCTCCACATGAATTGTTGAGGGCACCAGGGGTAGACGTGGCGGTATTATGGGGTATCAGTTTCAGGGTGCCGCCCAGTCGGGGAGCGATCTTGTTGATGGCATCTGCACCAACGCCGTTTGCACAATCTACGATCAGTGGCGGAAGTGCTCGTTTTCCTGCCTACGTATTTGTTTGTTCCAAAGGGGGATAGTGACTCACAAACGACGACTTACCACCAATTTTTTGAAGGCGCCGCTAAGCTTGTCATAGTAAGCATCCTCGGAATCATCGCCGTACGCGTCTTTTGTGCCCTTGGTGTTGATGGCGCGCACGAAATAGTGAAGGATGGGCGTGGTTACTATTCCGGCGTCGCGCATCTCGGCCCCGATTGCCGTTAAACCATCCTGGAGCGCTGCAACTAGAGCGGGTCCAGAGGGCCGAGTATCACGACCGTACACGACCCTAGCTGGCTTCGATAAGTCAATCCTTGCAGACCGAACGACAGCCTCGATGGCCTCAACGAGATCATCGGTCGTTGTGGCGTTGGCCAAGGTAGAAGCATGCGCCTCCCAGGACGCTTCGAGCATCTCCCCGCGAGGGTCAACGAGTTTGACACCATTATCCTTTCAGCATGAAAGAAGCGTCAGTGAAGGCGGATTGTGATGTGGTCTCGGATGGGCTGTACGAACTTCTTCAGGATTATGAGACGCAGTAACCATCACGCCGATAGTCTTGCCGTCCAACTTTTTGCTGCGCAAACCTGCGAGGATACCTACACGAAATATTACAGAGTCCAGGACGGATCCTCTATATTCACTCGTTGAGTATAACACGAGTTGACAAGATCATGAAGTAGACGCACAGAGTTCTGAAGCCTGCAGTACCATACTGATACCTCAAGTGTGCCGGCTTGGGGTGTGCATCTGAACGACGATGAAATTCTTGGGATCGGAGCTGATTGGGCATGGTTAAGCTATGTCTGAAGACGCAGGGCGCTCGCAGCGGGTCTCAGAAATCGAGCCTGATTACGTCATATCAGGCTCGCTCATAACCACAACCTGTGCATCTCATCCAGTAACCAATGCCCTCCAAGTCACCAGCTCAGACCCTATTAGAAAAGGCCGATAAGAAGGTCAACTCATCTACTAACTGGTTCTCTTCTTCCTCAACCAAATTCGAGGAAGCGGGGGATTTGTATCAGCAGGCAGCCAACTCGTTCAAGCTCGAGAAGCTCTTCAGAGAAGCGGGGGATGCATTTGCCAAGGAGGCAGAGTGTCGGGAGAAGTGTAAAGAGACAAATGATGCCGCTAACGCCTGGTGGAACGCTGCCAAGGCCTACAAAAGGGGCTTCCCCGATCGTGCGTTAATCGGCTACCATCGTCACAGTATCCTATATCGCTCAGGGTTTTCCTCCAATTAGTCGCAATCCAGGCGTTGTCACACACAGTCATACATTTAACTCAAGCCGGCCGCTTCCGCCAGGCCGCTGATAGAGAGAAAGAGACTGCCCAGATTTATCTCCAAGACCAAAATGACCTCCGTCGTGCCTGTGAGAGTTTTGAGCGAGCGGGTGAATGGTATGCTCAGGAGGACGCCGCTGCGTACGTCGACGTACTTTAGTGATATCTCCGCGGGGTCTAACAAATGCGAACGCGTAACAGTACTGCCAATGCTTGCTTCAAGGATGCGGCCGATCTCCATGCCGAGCTAGAGGAGTATCAGATTGCAGTAGCTCGCTACGACCAAGTTGCGAATCAATCACTCGGCTCGGCCCTGACCAAGTACAGCGTCAAGGACTATTGGCTCAAGGCTCTTCTCTGTGTGCTCGCCTCGTCGGTATGCTTTCATTCGAATGCGTTGTGTACTACGGTTAAATGTTCCACCAGGACTATGTGAGTGCTCGGCGGAACTTGCAACGTTATGGACAGATGGACAACACGTTCCCCTCCACGCGCGAGGCTAAATTTATCACAGCACTGCTCGATGCGCTTGAGGAGGGCAACGAGGAAGCGTTCGCGAATGTGGTGTTCGAGTATGACCAGGTCACGAAGCTGGACAACTGGAAGACAGCGATCTTACTGAAGATCAAGAGAGGCATTCAGCAGGCTCCTGGATTAACTTGACCACCAATACATATCATACATAGGTTTCTGGCGCCGCCATCGCCGCTGATATATACTCGCATGTTGTGTATGTAACATTTCGAAAGTGTGAATGCCGTAATATTTTAATCGGAAACGATTTGAGGCCGTTCAGCCACGTCGTCCATTCCAAGCAAGCAACAAGCGCTGAGTTATGTTCGCTCCAGCGGCTCTATAGAAAGCACCTCACATCACCTCACACTTGTACTCTCACGCTCTCTTTCATTCTGGGTTTTGCCCATGGCCTTGGCGGTACGACTTGCCCTTTGGGTCCTCCATTTCTTTTATTCTCTCTTTCTGGCCCTCTTGTCCATCCGCAGTCGTTACTTTCGTCCAGCCCCTCGATCACTCACGGCAACACGAAGCAAAACGCCATCCCACCTTGCTCTGGTTCTTGCATCTCAGGAGCCGGAATTGTGTGTCTCAGAAGCACAGGAAGTATTCTTGAATTGCACCGAGAAAGCGATAGCCTGCTGTCGAGCAGCCGGCATTCGGTGTCTTTCAGTATATGACCGCCTAGGTGAGTGACCTCATCTTGACCCGTCCAGCATTCTCAATGACTGCGCAGGTATTTTAATCGAAGCATTCGACGTAGTCAATGAACGCCTAGAGTCATGTCTTCCTCCCACCCAGGACAAGCACTCCCTGGCGGATGCAGTCTTCCCTCTCACACCGCCCCTGTCCGATGATTCAGATGTTTCCGACGGTTGTTATTTCGAAGGGAAGTCGTGCATTAAGACAATATGCGCAGGAGATGCATCAGATAGACTGAGAAAGTGGGGCCGTAATCGACCTCGGATTCAGCGTCACTGTGAGTTCAGTTGTTGTGCAACATCGCTATCAGACAAGCTGAGTTGAAACATAGATACGCATGGGCCTTCAATTTCTGAAACCTTCACGCTCCACTTAGTCTCTCGCAACACCGGGAAACCTACCATCGCCACCATCACGGACAGCCTTCTTCGAAGAGCTGCTGACGGATTACGTCGTAATACCGTCCCCACAGACGGAGGTGCAGAAGTATTAAAACTTTCGGTGACCGACTTGCAGGCCATTCTTGAAGGTATGGAAAAGTGATACGTCCTGTCTTCTCTCCTCACGAGGCGTATTTATCTTAGGAGACCGCGGATATGGTCCACCAGATCTCATGATCGTTCATAATGTAACCGTGCCGAAACGGCAGTCCACACCGCTTGAGTTGCACGCTTTTCCACCTTGGCAAGTCAGACTTTCAGAGATCCAGTGAGTTGTCATTTTTCAAGATCGTAGACTTGACTCAACTACAATCCAGTCACGATGGGTACTCTGGATTTTGGGACCGGTGGATCAGAGCCAAGCTGTTTCGCCGTGGCAGAGCATGGATGGTGCTTAGTGAGATGGGCTTTCGTAGAGCGCTGGATGAGTACTCGGGCGCCGAATTTCGGCATGGGAAATAGCATCATTGATGCCATGCAGTGTTGTATCATAGGAACTTTAATAATGCGATCGTCTCACCGGGATGATGCATGATGTCCTCCACCATCATGAACATCTCAGCCAAGCCACAAAGCCGTTGCTGTGTTATTGCCGCCACTGGCGAAATGAACTCTGAGAAATGTGGTCGATTGATCCATCCCCGGCGTGACCGGTGTCGTGGCAGATAAGTCAATTCAACTACTCCACGTATCGTACCTATGCCATGATGGTACTGCAATACAGAACTGCACTGTGATGAGCGCTCTTGGGTCCATGCAACCCGGCAACAGTCATCGATCATCACCTTACCCGGCGTATAAACGAAGTTCCTTTACAAAGCTTTCTCCGTCGGGACCTTGGATGTAATGTATTTAAGTCGTGGGTTCTGCTCAGTTTATGTCCCCACGTGTTGATATCACTACTGTATGGATATACTCCCGAGATCAGACTCTCCCACTTCGGCTTCGGGCCCTTTCCCGACTTCGCACTCAAGCGGCGTGCATGTAACGACTCAGCTTGCGGCCTCTGCGAGGCACGGCGCTTCTCACGTCGTCGCGAGGTCTTACACGGACAGTGCCACCAAACCATCTCCTTTCAAGGTCAAGAAAAGAATCATCGTGTGCTGTGATGGGTGTGTCGCCTATCCCAGACAGGATATAGTCCAGTGATAGACTGAACAACCATTAGGACGTGGCAAGACGGCGTGATAATCAGCGAGCGATGGAAATATACAAATATCCTTGTACGTCAATTTAGCCTTTTCATAGCACTACTTCGTATCCTCATTTTACCCATTTTCTGTTTGGTAAAGAGGCTTTCCCGGGCCATAAACCATGTCGACGAGCGAGTGTAAGCAGTAATCGAATTCCGGAGTACTATCCCCCGTTAATCTCACTACAGTACACCGCCCATTCCTCAAATTGTGCTTTATCAGTCTGGTGTTGGGACGGAGTCCCCTCGTTTCCAGTCTATTCTTGACGGTAAGCTGTCAAGGTTTTCCCGTGCAATCCCTCCATAATACATTATGTTGTGCAGGTGCCACCGGAGCGGGTCTCGGTACGTGGTTGGACCACGACTGTCTGTATTTTGAATGTTTGACCTCCCACCGCAGGTGACAAGGTCCAAGAGGCTTACACATTTATTGCACAGTGAGTCTCTTGTTTTGTTCGCAAAGCTTCTCACCTTCAAGCGTATACCGTAGCAATTATGAACCAGGAGACGACGTTAGTTCACCACTACCTTATTTGCGTTAAACGTCTGAATATGTGTTAGATATTCTTATTTGGCTTCTCCAGGGTAATGGAACTTGGCAAAACTGGACCCTACTAGTCGCAGCTAACTGCAGCACTTTCAGGGTGCATATACCGCACGTATGATAGCGACTATGGTTGTAAGTGGCTTGCACACCCCCATCAGAAATCTCGCTGACCATGGATTAGATGGAAATTGGCGTGCTGGATCGAACGGATATGGACCATTTTGCGGATATTTTCGTCTCTCTCCAAACTCGCGGCAAGTCTCAAGATAAGGACCGTGAGCACACCCTCGAGGTTTGCATGCAGAATCCAGAGCTCATTTAGCAGAAATCGAGTTGTTGAATGCGAAGCTCGCTCCATGGACACAACACAATTCACCGGGTAAGCTCAGAGCGGACTATGATGGTGACACCTTTGCGATCAAGTATGTGTCTTTAATCTGTCCATGCTTTGACTTTCAACTGAACATAAGTGAGGTGTGTTGGCGTATTCGACACTGTAGGAGCCCTGGGCATACCTGAAGAGCTTGCTTTTGGCTCGAAAAAAATAAAAACACTTTTTGGCTTCTCGGACTCAGTGCTGGGTGATCACATAGAGCGAGCTTACCAGGCTCTAGCTCTCAATGAAACTAGAGCCGACTTTGTACTTCTTTCTCATACTTTGTTTCCAGCTTATGCTAACGTATCCATAGGATTGCAACAAGTTCCGGCTATCCGAAGAGGGAAGGAGGAAGATGCAGGTTTTGAAGCAGGTACGATAAATGTCACTCCCATGCTCTGCAAATCACTGAGATTGGCACGTAGTGTTGGTTTGCTGGTAAGTACGAACGTTAGTATTAGTCGTGGCAGTTGATAATCCCCAATCAAGGGTGTCATTCGGACGTGAGTGAGCAAAATTATCCCGGCTCGCATACCGTATTCACTTACCGCGCAGATTGGCGGAGGCTATAAAGAGCATGACCTATCGGATATAACCCTGCTCTGGATGGCGGTAGGTTGAGTTGTATGGGGCAAGTGACAATTATTGATATGGTCCCATTTTGCTTATAGGCCAATATCGAAGACATTCTTTCAATCGATAACAAGTACTTATTCTCTCTATTGCAGCCCGTCGCCCCCTGGGGTACTCAGGGACCACATGAGTACGTATTCCACAGTTCCGATTGACTTTTGACCGGTATAAATGACTTTGGACGTAGCTCAACGACAGGTGTCTTTGTTTTAGCAAACACCATTCAACGCCGGCTTCCCACATCCGTTGATCCGATCACTCACGAAAGCATACATTCCTCTGTTCTCATGCAGAGTGCTATACTCCCTCAACTAGCAGATACGATGGCCGCTCATCCAAACCTCGTTTGTCAGTTGATGCCTCTAGAGCAGCAAGCTAAGGAACAGTGGTCACCTGTTCCGCGCGAGCACCCATTGAGCAGTGCCGTGGATGTCATGAAAGCCGAGGTGGCCAATAAGGTCACTCTTGTGGACCGCCAGTCATTCATCGTGAGGGTGGTGAAGAGCTTGAAGAGGAGAATTCGCGGCGGCCATCACAACACCCGAAAGACTCGGACGCTGGCTAGGCCCGATTCCACAACCTCTTTGACCATGGGAGAGAGAAGCTGGCTTCTAAGATTGACGCAGGAATCTAGTTTGGGGGCCTTCATTCGCGATTTAGTCTAGCTTACTACTATTCTACTGATGTTTCTCGACATATTGGACTCGGATCGGACATGCTGTATATATAAAGTCATGTAATAGTGAAATGCGTTATCCGGAGTCGTACATACGCGTTGTGTCTGTCCACACGGATGGGGGTGGCTTATTTATGGGACGTATGGGAGGCCTTTGGGCCTTTGGAACTTGAAGCCTAGGCCATGAAGCTGACGCATTCTGAATGAATATCGCCAAGTATTAAGTTAGCAGAAGCAGGGTATGCGATGCTACCCGTCATATGGTCCGGGTCCTCTGAATCCGTTGGATATTCAACGTATGTCGCTTCCACATTAAGGATGCAGGATTATAGGTGCGATGTGAATATAATGCGAGTCCGGGTCAGAAGACGTAGTGCCAGACGCTTCCGTTCATTGGCATGTGACCGCGCGCTTCAGACACGCTCGCCAGTGAACATCATCATTGCTTAGCTGTAAACGTCGATCAATAATGGCTACCGATCATCCACAAAACCTTCCGAACACTAGTCGGCCATCATCTGGTCCGTCTAACCAGCACACCCAATATCCTTCCTCACACAAACGGCCGTCTATGTATGACGACCGTGACAACTTAAAGTGAGGGACACTCTCGTACACGTACAACATTGGACGCCAAAGCTCATGTGACTTAAAACCAAACAGCTTTCCCACTCCTACAAGAGACAGTAACTCCTGGTACCGCCCTTCTCTCGAGGGCGCATCCGGCGATGAAGAGGAGCCTATTGACGTAGCGAAGGGAAATTGGGGAAGGAAGACGGCCAAAGGTGCCAGATGGCTTCGAAAGGGCAAGTTAGCCGCATGGGGTCCCGGTATGGAGGAGTGGGAGGTGCGTCTTAACAGTCCTTCGTAGCAATTAACCATTGACGGTTCGTTTCAGGCAGATGAACGAGCCCGAAAGCGTATCAAGTCTTTACTTCCCCCGGACAATCGTTCCCCGTCACCCCCCGTATTACCTCATCTACGATCGCCCTCTCCCCCACTCATTGCACCATATGTGACACTTCCAGCTCAGCACCTCAACTATACATCCTTCGTGATGGACAGAGGAGTGACGCACTCTTTTCGGTCTTCAATGCTGGAGGACCTGGAGCGTGCCACAAATGGGCTGATCGAAGGGGAAGCAGAGATGAAACGTGCATTCGGCCGACTTTGGGAGGTTCTCTCAAAAGATCCCGACCAGGCTCACCTCAAAGATACAGTCATACCAAAGCGAGAGGAAGAGGTCGAAGATGCGAACCCGGAAGGAGAGAAAGAGAGGAGGCTTGCACGCGCTCCAGACCTCGCTCCTCCGACGCAAAAGCTGTTTATAGTATCTTATCCAAATGGAGGATCTCCGGTCTTCGACCCTTCCCACTTTGTCCATCCGGACATGCAACGGGAGAACATGGAAAAGTCGCTCTCGACACTACGGGAGCTTCAAGATGATGTTCGGGAGTACGTGGAACGATTACAGGAAGTCCGGGAAAGCTTGGGTGATATTCGAGCGCAGCGTGATGAGGTCTGGACGATGGTGAGGACAAGCGCACTACAGGAGTTGCAGAGGATGGCCGGAGGGCAAGTTGTTCAGTAACTTATTGTTTGGGGCTATTTCTGGGGGGCGCCCTGGGCATGTTGGGGTGTCAGGGCAGCGACTGATTGATTTCATAATACTGTACCCGTACCACCGACTTGTCGCTTTGCGTGTTCTCTATCCTCGACCAGATGGTTTCTAACAGCACCCTCGCAACCTCCCATGATCCAGGGCCCCCGCCCATAGAACATGACATAGAGCATGCTTCCGATCGTTACTTGCTCAAACTCAAGTCGTATGCAAAGGCACTGCCTTATTCCATCGAATCAAATTCAAGCATGCAAGGACTCCTTGACTTTATCTGCATGCGCCTCGTGCAAGCAGTCCAAGCTAGAGACTATGACCCTGGATTTTTGCAGTGGGATAGCATGTTGACTTAGTGCGCTCTGCGGTACTTTTGTTTGTATCTGAAACTTAAAATCTATGTTCGCTAGTTGGTCCTTCTTGAAGTATCCAATTCCCAAAGAGAAGCGAATTTTACTAGTAGATCTGTACTATAGCATGTGCACGATGCCTGGCATGCCACTCCATATCGTCGCCACTTGCTCCGATACTTTGGAAAACTTGACAAGATCAAAGAATAAACTAAGCATCCAGGAGATCAGACTTCCTTGGATACCCATACTCGATATCCTGACACACGACTTGTTTCTGACCAGGCGCCAGTTTGAAGTCAGGTTGGTGCAGTATCTCCAACTCGGCACACAATTCCCAGCTGACTTTTGACTTCGCACAAGTCAAACATCCTACTATATGGGAGCAATCGCTAGCACCGTTCAGAGGTTTTTCCATCCTGCCGCTATTGACCAGATGCTCGAAACCTTTGTGCCCTTGGTTAATGGGACCAGTTTGAATGTATGTTTTGTATCCTATTAGAGACTTCCTTGGTAAATAATTTTGGTACTAAATTTGGATCACAGAGTATCTTGTCCTCGCAATTTTTCATGCTGGCGTTTCTCCCCCAAAGTCATCCGCAATCCTATCTGCCTATGCTCTTCCGTTTGTGGGAGTCTATCAATTCATATATGTTCGACGAACGCATGCTTCAGTTCCTAGCTCAACTGACGGAAATGCATATGGATCCTGCAATCAGTGACCCTAAAAGAATCGACGAGATACCTGATGACGCGAGGTCAGAGAACGAAGGCAGACCGAATTGGACCAAGACCGATCTCGGTGACCCCAGTCTCTGGACAGGGATCTACAAGGACGTCGGCATATTCACCGATTACGACTGGCACTTCGTCATGTGCAAGTGCTTGGCTTCTATGGGTTGGTGTCTCGTGGATTTCCTTTGATGGGCATTTAATTGAAGATACCACAATCAGAAATTCCACTTGCGGACGCAGGATCTCTTACCACGGGCCCGTCTGCCGATAACCAGGCGGGGTTCGAGATTGGTCGCCTTCCTAAACCAGCTTGGCGGATTGGTTAGTCTATTTCAACTCGTTCTTGACCACAGCCTTCTGATGTCCTCAAGCTTCGTTGGCGCGCATCATCGTCTATTCCATGGCCCCGGACGGGCTTCCTACTGCGCCATCTAGTACCCCCACTCCGCTTGGGACGCCCTTTGCGTCTGGCATGAACACCCCTCGAAGCCAAGGTGGCTCTGTGGGCGAATATTTGGCGGCACCTCTTGGAAAGCCCTCCTTCTTCAGCCTCAAGAGCTATGTCGGCGGCTCGAAAGCTCTGGACTCACTGGTGAAGTTAATTGCCTCTACGGAAAGCTTTTTCCACCCTTCAAACTCGGGTGCCTGGACCACTGACGTATGTCTAATGCATTGTACACCACACCGAGGTCTCTCCTTTTGTGTGTGGTACCTAGTGAGCATGCGCTGATGCGTCTGCATGCAGTTGACTGCGTTTATCAAACACGCTGCATATGAGTTCAATAAACGTAACTCATACCTTTGAACCTAGAATCTTAGCTTATCATCAATCCACAGGTTGGCATGAAGAGCAACGCCCTGATTGCAAAACTCCAATGGTTTGCCATACCCCTTACCAGAATCTGTTGACATCGTCTTGACCTTGTACTCCCAGCATCGCCGTCTTACGCGTGCAATGAAACGTGAGCTTGTGAGAAGCTTTCGTACGGTTGCGCTACTGGCAATGTTCTCCGAGGATTCAACAACAACCAGCAATATTTCCAGTTGTCTAAAATGGATGAGTCTCATGGAGCCTGACCTCATACTCTATTCCATACTAGAAAGAGCTGTTCCCTCCCTGGAAACTTTAGTCGAGGCAAGTGACTGACCTAGTAGTTCATCCAAAGACGTTCACAAACCTCTGAGCAGACGGAACGTACCATTGCCGTAATCAAAGCGTTGGGGGCTATTGCTCCAGCGCTCGTGTCCAGAGAGGTCTACTATCCGGGAGCGAAGCACCTGGTTCCCATCCTACAGTTATTGATACCAGGTATTGATCTCGTAAGTAACTGGTTGCGATTGCGATCTTCATGACGCAGCGCGCTGATAAGCACGATAGAACGATCCGTCGAAGACGGTAGGATAAGCTGCTGTGCGCTTGTATTGCATGTCTTGACAGATAGGTCATACAGCTCTGCACGACGACCTTCTTGATAGAAATCTCCCAATACATCAAATTCGGAGATTTGACATCAAGGAGCATCACCTTGTCGGCTGATGTAGATTCTAGCACCCCTACGAACGTCGACATCCCGAATGGATACTCGATTGTATCCTTTGGCGATGGACACATCGAAGCCGAGATGAACGATGGTCCTTTACTATCCATGGATGACGAAGACGCTTTACTACGGGAATCTACGGCAGGCTTTCCTGACTGGATTGCTAGCTTTATTCGGAGGGTTATCCTTCTTTTTGACAATCTTCCTGAAGAAGCCGGCGGCGCGACAGAAGGTCGGCTACAAACATTCTCATCATGTGTCAGCTGAATATCCCTGTTGTTCCCAGTACAATTAGTGGATGCCGTTACAAACGCATGCAGTCAAATCTGCATTCACTTGTCGGATTCTCTATTTGATCTGGTTCTCAATATGATCTTCGATTATGCTAGCACTAACGTGCGACCGAATGCGGTCCGAGCCGTGCATCAACTTGTGGAATGCGTCGCCAACGCTCATCCTGCGAAAACCTTGGCTAAATTTGTTCCCTTTTGTATACACAATATCGAGGTAGAGCTCGAGAATGGGGCGAGCTCAACCCGAACCACGTCGACCCTCTCGACGCCTTTACCTTCTGATGCGACCTTTCATTGGAGTATGGAAAGATTCAGTCCGACATCTTTCATTTATTGACACAGGTCCTTCAGATCTGGCAGTGTTACGAGGCGCAATGTTCAAGTGAGTCCTTTTGTTGGGTTGTCACTGGCATATCGAATATCTAACCGAGGTGATAGTGATGGAAAGGCAGTACGTCGAGGAGACTTTATGCTTTATGGGGGCTGACGAGAGGGGCAGGTCCTGAAGCACAAGAGCCAGTTCATTCCTCTGCTCAAGCGTCTCCGTGACAAGACGTTCTCAAAGCGCGGGTTTTCTTGGAGCGGCAAACTTCTCTCCAGCCTGCTTCTTACTTTGACGCATACATATCCCCTGGAAGACAAATTCGTAAACTGTGACGAGTGGGACAGCGAAGGTAAACGCATATTCCACGCTGGTATGCATCCTAACCGGACATATATTCAGAATTCCGTTTCGGCCATCACAAATACTGGGGAAAACTCTATACTGCTGAGGATGTCACGGTACGTATATCTTCTGCCTGCCATAGCCTGAGATATCATGTGTGTTAGGTTTCGTGGCACGTACCAAATGATGAAGAGCTGGATTTCGCCTTGGAAATGTTTAAGGAGATCGTCGAACCGACACTAGGAAGGCTGGAAAACCTCTTGGAACCAGGCATGTGTCACGGCCGACTTACGGATTTGATTCAGACTGATTGACGGGTCATTGGCGTAGGTATTCCCAGAGACAATATATGGCGAAATGACTTTTGTCGGTCAGCATCAGCGATTTTTGGGTTTCCGTGATTCAATTAACAGAGGACTGAATTAGGTATTTGAGCTTTGTCCGGCACGCATTCTCAGGGACGCCTACGCTAGTCAAAGAGGTCCTCACGCAAGAAGAACAGCAATATACTGTGGAGACAAGCGACATCCTGTAAATTTCGCCCCTTCCTTCATAGATCCTCACTTACCTTATATCAGGGATGAGATCTCAGAGATGATAGCTTCCATAGAGCCTATTAACTCAGGCTTTGCTATCACAGACTTTCAAGACCCGCGTGCTCAGTACTATCTAGCTCTACGGCAACGCTTTGGCAAACTCCTACACGAGGCATCTGTGTCCTTACGTCAACAAGGAGAAGAGAACACTGTTGATTCTGTTTACGCTTTGGTGAGTTGGTTGCCGTCATTGTTTCTTTTCCGTCTAAGCTGGTTCACACTGTCCAGATACAGTCCATCCGAACTTATTTACTGGACTATGGCGACAGCAAAGATAGGTTAGATGATACCCCTCTCGCACTTGCAGCCTAGTCACCGAGATCTATCCAGCTATTACGTCCAGCTGGAGCGGTACGGGTCGGAACTAAACTACACACGGCAATATACAAAGCAAAAGTCATGGCCAAGAGCGGTCTTTGTACGGCGCGCACGGTGAGTGCACAAGAGGACTTGATACACTTTTCTATCAGAGATTTATCTCCAAAAAGACTTTATCACGCAGCCCGGCTAAGATGGAATTCCATTGAAAGGAGGCGCACACCTGCCGATGATCAACTTATCGATGATGTCACAGAATGGGCACTGTGGCAGTATGCCACCGGTGAGTATCGTGATGAGAGGCTTCGACTGCGTGCTGATTGCTCTTAGTGCGAGAGTATGGGTTTATCCACCAATGATCACGAATCCCATTAACGCCTTCACAGGTCTAGTCAGTCGTTATTGGACTCTCTCTGCGGGGTATGTTTACTCCCCACGCGACTCATCCGGTATTACTGAATTGTCCTGAAGGCGTACGATGGAATTCGCAGACGCTGCCTGCCCCTGATATATGCGGCATTGGAACCCGGCACCGACGACGACCGGATGAAAGGAGCACTATGGACTTTGAATTCTAGCGTGTTCGGTGAGCGTATTGCCGTCAACGAGGTGTCCCAGCAGAAACATTGAACTATTTTATAAGTCAAGTATGCGATGTCCGGTAAGACCTTTACGCTTAGGTTGTGTGAAATTTGGTCTAATCCCTGTTTAGAACCTGTGCTGGCCCCAGAACTGCTCAGGAAGCTCTTCGGATGTCAGGCTAACGAGAAGGTATTTCCCCCGCCGAACAGAGTACTGCTGCACCGTGTAATGAAAGATTGCAGCCATCCATACAGGGTGCTGTTTCGTCCGTTTGCGAAAATGGTGCGTGTGGCTTCCTGTGCTCATGGAGTCATACTTTACTGTTTACGCAGGCATCAATAGCTTTGTGGAACCAAATTTCGACGTCTATGAGGTCCATTATCCACCCTTAGACAAAGCCTTGGCAAATTTCCGGGCCAAATTGCCATTCAACGCAGAAGAAGAGTTGTTGGTTCACCGTTGCAGAGAAAGGCGAATAAGCCGTATTCAATTGTGCGAAGAGAAAATTAGGGAGGCGGTTCGCGGATATGCCTTCCTGAAGGGTACTCTCGCTGATCAAATGACAGACTTCACTAGTTCTCGAAATTGCTCAGACAACGTCTACCCACTGGCGTTATGCCATTTTTGCCACTCGGTGTCTGCGGACTTTAGTCAGGAAAGATGCACCCATTTCCGCACCCCATATGAGATATTTCCTTGAGAAGTGCTATGATAATCACCCTTCGTTGGTACGTGTCCCCGGTTTTCTATTTCTTCTTTGGGAAAATACAAGCTTGACGCTCACCACCGCTTAGCGCTATGTAGGCATCATTGACACCACCTGCTTCATGAATCTGACAAGCTTGTAGTACTCCCAAAGAGCCGTGATGAAAGCAATCCGTTATATAAAATTACGGACCTTCGCTCAGGGACCTATCGACCTCATTTTCGAACGAAACAACAACCCGCTGAAGCAATCAATGGCAATTGGGGAGCTATCTCATGACTTCACGCGCGATTTTCTAGCTCAATTTCAGGTACCTGTTGACCTCATCAAAGCCGGATCAAACACGTGAGTCACGTCGCTGTATCAGCAAGGCATTAGTCGAGCGATTTGCACTGTTCCAGCCTCTTGATCGAAGATGTCAGCAGTGGATGGGTCGCCTGGCAAGATTCAATTGTGGCTTATGCCTGTCCTCACGTATCCAAACCATCATTGGCACCATGGGATCCGGAAAGTCAGGCAGCGATTTCTGCTGTGAGAGAAGCCACGAGCGATTCTTCCTTCTGGAAGAATCTGTCGACACACTTCAGCTCCGAAACGCACTCCGAAGTGGTTTCTTCAGACAATGTCGCCGCGATCAAATCGATAGGTATGTTTACTTTGACGCCAAAGATTCCGACATATACCTAACCTCCAATTGTTAGTGCAGCTGTTAGAAGACGAGTCGTTTGCCCCTCTCCAAACCTTGATCGAGGAGTTGATCCAGAATCCCGACCAGAACAAACAGAGAGGGGCTGCTGAGTTCCTGGCAGGTCTGTTGAACGGTAAGACTTCCTTTCTGTGTGCTACACTCCTCTCAAAGATAGCAGGCACTAAGCACTGGCCAATGAATAGTCAGAAAGAGCTTTGGGAGTGGGCCATGCCTTTACTAAAAACTACATTCAGTAGCAGAATCAAAACCGACACATTGCCCGTTTGGATGTCGTTCTTAGAAGTAGGTCGCCTAGGTTGCGCGTCCCTCCTTGTTCTGACAGTTAGCAGTATATGTTTCATAAACGAGATCCTCGTCGATACCAGGCTCTCGTCGACTACCTTGTGCAGGAGTTCTACTCTACTGACTACAACGGCGAGTCATCGCTCAATGCCGTCAAAGCGCTGTGCTTTTTCCGGGCCTTCTACGAAGAGCAAAACTGGAAATTCTCCGGGTGGGTAGATCAGGCAGTTGAACATGTGTGGGTCGAGATATCTAGCGAGCACGACGAGGTATGTTCCTCTTATATTTCATGGTTGTCGAGAATACGTGTCCCATCTTCCTTACTATCACAAGGTCCGCGCGTACATTAGCGAGCTTCTTGCTTTTGCAAGTAAGATCAAGGTGAGGAAGCCTATACCTGCTTGGGTGTCGTGTTCACACTCCGATAGCGCCAACCAAGGCCTTCGATTCCCTCTGCCGAGGTCTTTGTGCGCGAGTGTCGGACGGCGCCTCTTGAATTCGATATATTAGGGATGCGAGGAAACTATCATCAGGCGCGTGTACAAGAACTTGTCCAGCGATTCTCGGGGTGGCGCGCCGAGCGACTGCCAGGATCTCGTGCTTTTCAATCCACATACGACAAGTTGGTCCTTGCCTACATTCTCTGGGCCTTCTTTTGATAAGCGTGAGCAGAGTGGGGACTACAGTTTGTCGTTGGTTATTCCAGACGGTGCACGATACGAACGCGATATCGGCGTTCGACTATATTCTGCCGCTTATGGTACGCAAAAGCGCTTAAATATGTCGTTTTCTAACCTTAATGTTCTATCGCAGCCTGAACTGTTTCGTTTTACCGAAGGTATTATGTACAGTATCCACTATGGCATGGCTTCATTTTTTTTCTTCCTCAGTGAATGACAATGACGAGCTCCTCTCGAGAGCACGTATGCTCCTCGTCCGCATGTGCGGAGTGACGCCGCCGCGTCCCCTCATAGGGCCAATATTGAACGCAATCTTTGACACAATTCTGAACTCTCCGGTCAGACGGTCTCCGGCCGACCTTTGAAAGCCGTGCTCATTTTATTTGCAGTCGTGGAGGGTCCGAGTACAAGCTTTGCCTCTAGTTCAAGGTTCGTACTGCCCAGTTTCCAGTACAAGCGAAAATCCACTTTTCACTAGTGTTCTACTTCCGGCAAGTCCCTCTATTGAGTGATGCCAGAATAACCGAGATACTTGAGGTAGGTATACTTATCTACTTACTTCAGAAACGTCATTAATATCTACTAGATGCTTTGCAAATGCCTCGACGACGAGGTGGTTGAAGTCCGGGAAATGGCTGCTACGTGAGTTCGGGATAATCACTCGGAATGATAGCCTCATCCCATATTAGAACTCTATCCGGAGTCCTGCGTCTCTCCCCACGTCGTAGCCAATTAACACTAAAGGTACAACTCCCCGCTTGGTCACCTTAGGCACGCATCTTAACCTATCTGCAGGACCGGTTTGTCAAACTTCTCCGCCGTTCACCCCTTCCCAATCGACAGTCGCCTGTCTACAACGTGGCGATTCGCCAGCGCCACGCTGCAATTCTCGGTATTTGCGCCCTGGTGGATAGCTATCCGTACACGGTCGAGCGCTGGATGCCCGAGTTGCTCGCAAACATACTTGCGGAGCATGCTTATGACCCTGTCCGTTTCCTTACCCCCTCTCCGGTACCATGCATATTGTGTCGGTCCTGCTGATGACTGGATTTCATGTAGATACCGATTTCACTAACAGTACAGAAATGTGCAAGTAATTTCAAAAAGACACACCAGGATACTTGGCACGAGGATTCGAAGCGCTTCACTGAGGATCAACTTGTAGCACTCTCTACTTTGCTGACTGGTTCATCGTACTGTGCGTGATGACATTCCTCTTTCGTGATCGTGCCCCTCATCTGTTGTGGTCACGTGCAGACGCTTGAACCCGAGCCTCAAGTGCCTGGCTTGACGTGACTTGTACCATGCTGATCTCTCAGAAATGATATACCTGGATACTAGGGAGTAATGAATGACATCCACATAAGTCGCGAAACGTAGGCTGTAGTACAACACGTAGTCAGGGAAGTACACTCTCAAACTGGGGGTATGTGTGAGCGGCGAGAACCATCCGGACGCCTCTCTACGTCATTAGAAGCAATTGACGCTTCTGTTGTCTCGAGTCCGTTGGCAGTGCCAGCTCTTGCTCCAGCATCTGGGACGCGATTTATGGGTGCATTGTGCCGATTTTCGTATCCCGATTTGACGCGATTGTTCGACGCTGACTCACTATCGAGCACCATACAAGGTCAGAATGGTCACGAACCACCAACGTCGGTGTCGCCCAACACTTACCGAATTTCGGCAATGAGGTCGTCAATGTCGTACCAAGCAAGAGAGCTGTAGGCGACACGGCGGAACCACCCCAACTGATCGGTGGGGCTGATAAATGCATGGGCGTGTAGGTGATCCGTGACGGGGATGCGTGGGTCTCGGAAAGGCGGCGTAATAAAGCCTATGCGATAATCAGATGGGCGGGTATGTGTCGGTGCTGTTAGTGTAGCGGCAGAGGTTGGCGTCGCGGGTGACGATTCCGGGGGATAGTGTGAGTTGAGCAGCTTGGTGGCTATGTCGCGAACAAAGGTGAGGAGCGGGAGATCGCTCGAAGTCTAGAACAGTGCACATGCATCAAGAATATGACGATTTATGAGGTACTCGGTCGACTCACGAGCGTATAAATGGACGGGACATGAAGACTAACGGCCCTACTGTGAGAACGGAGGGACCACAAAAGCAAGGCAGCTCACTTGAAAGCAACGATTATGTGACCTTTACTCGAGACTGGATTTGTCTTTTCGCGGTAGACGGTGAAGTTGGTGTCGTGCCAAAGGACGTCGGGTTGAGAGGTCACCCGTGATGGGGACGGCGGGGAGGCGACGGTGAGAAGGGGGCGTAGACGCTGGGCTTGCGAGACGATGCCGCACATTGGGCAGCCGGGTTTCGGTGCGAAGGACATTTTGAAAAACGTCGGTTACCGCGGTCGTCGGCTGCTGCTGCTGCTGTTGTTGTTGTTGTTCTTGGCGTTGGCGGCGTTGTTAACCGTACTGTACTAGTACTGTACTACTGTCTTGCACGGCATTTTCTTGCCGACCACTGTCGTCACGTGCTGGAACAGCGCCGATGTCATCACGTCCCACTACTACCACGACCATCTCTTCCGCCTTCGAGTCATTCCGTGGGCACTTGGATGAGCACCATGATAGGCGAGAACGCCTCATAAAGGTACACCATCCTGCCACTCTGGCATTTACGTGGACATGCATGTTTTTTTTTTCCCTGCCGGTTCTAATAGGTAAACCGAGACGTGTCGTCGGCCTCGAAGAAAGTCATCTTCCTCCTTCAACGAATTTTGAACGAGACGTCCGACGACGACCGCGTTCTTTCTCTTCGCGCCGCCGATGAAGCGAAAAGGAAGTTGGCCGAAGCTCATACCATGCTGAGAAGCATCGCCCACGAACTTGCTGGACCAAGCTTCTGGCGATACGCCCATAACATTTCCAGTGGACTTCAAGAGTATATCGAAGCCTTGAGCTTCGTCCATTACGTTCAATGTGGTGGACTCGTATCTTATGAGCGGGCGCAGGCAAATTTGTGCGACGATACCGGTCAACCAGTGCGTCGCGCGTATGCCCATGCCGCCTTTCGCACAGGCGTTAATGAGAAATCGTTTCGGTCCGTCTGCAGCTTTTTCCGCTGCCATTGTCAGACTACGTCCTCGGAATATGCGATCTCACTGGGGAGTTAATGCGCCTTGCAATATCCTCGATTTCCAAGCCCAACGGCCGCATTAAAGCCTCCCAGATTTCCCTATTTGTCAGAGGCTGCAAAGCTGGTAAAATATATTTCACAATGCCTGATAGGTAGAGCCTGCAATCCCGTTTCTAGATTTCGAGACCCTCACGCCATATATCAACGAGTTGCACAAGAAACAGGCAGTCACTACCCAGTCGCTTCGGAAAGTTGAAGAAGGTCGACTCAAGTTATGTTTCGTTGGTATTCCCTTATTTTTACTTTTCAGCCGCATACGCGATCGTTATACGCAGCTCCGAGTATGAGCTCTCGCCCCCAATGTTGGACCGCATTGTCAATCAGGTGGTTTCCGGTGGTACGGAATCATCGGGAGAACGTGGCCCGTCTTCCCAGAGACGCCGGAGCGAGACGCAGGGCCCGAGGCAATGATAATCGACAAGGATTCATGATGAATCGATGCATAAACACCAAAGTATAATAGCCAGGTGGTTTTACGCGACAAGTCGGAATCGTGACAATCAAGTGTGGCATTAACATATACATACATGGTGATGGAGAGTGTACAAGAGAGCATGACATGAAAATCGGTCGTGTAAAGTACGTGTTTGATCATACAAGGGACATGTCGGAATATACAAACATTCTTCAGTGAGAGAATCCATTCCGAATCGATCTCGCTGGACCGTAAATCTCCACCTTCCCACCGTTGACGTCTCCCTTGGTCTGCATGATGATCCAACCTTGGCTCAGAGACGTAATCTTCAAGTCCATGAGTTCGCCGTTCAGAAGAAATTCAGGGAACGGAGACCGGGTCTTCTGCTTCTCGCCGTCATCCGTGTCCATGGTAAGCTCGGTATGCGCCAGTAGTGAGAAAGGACCCTTGGGGATATTGAATACCCGTATTGGTCTCGAATTTTCGCCTCCCGCAGAGGACGCAACTTCCGTCGCTGAATCTGATACGACCTCACTGGGTGCTTCGCTCTTCTCAGATGCCGCATATTCTACCTTGGCAACCTCCGAAGACGTAGTCTTTGATCCGCCCACACGGGCGCGGATCTGTGTTTCGATAGATTCGGCCTTGGGATGTAATTGGCGGAGGTACGAATTAAGAGGCGATACTGGTAGACCGACCATGGCGAATAAACGCATGATCAGCAAGCGTACCAGTAGTCCGAGTGTGCGCCAAAGTAGCGGGATGAGAAACTCGATTGTACGCCGTGGACTAAGGCAGAGCTTGGGGACCATTCGCAGTGTCGAAGGTGGTGGTTGTGATGGCTTGATCTCTCGGCTCAAGAATTCCGTCTCGTAATCGTATTCCTGCTTGTTCGCTTCAGCCGCTTGTTCGGCCTCGGAGTCCTGCTCCGGCTTGGTCCCGAGCGTAGTATGCGGAGTCACGTATGCGATTCCCCACGGAGCTTTACCAAGTGGTGAGGACTTGTTGGGGGACAAAGCATACACCGGACTGACTATGCATGAACCCCCGGATCGCCTGATCGACATGTGCAATTGACGGGACCCAGAGTTGTCTGAGTCTAGGACCCCATTTGACAAGGGGCTGTATACCACGAAGCGCGGGTGGTCCGCCAGAAGTCCGTGCGAGGCGAGGTCGAGGCTCACAGTTGTCGAGCGTTCGGTAGCGGCGGGGTCGATGAACAAGGGGACGGCGTGAACGCTGACTGGTTGCTCTGGCGCCCCCGACTCGGACGTGATGAGCGCGTAGCCATCTTTGACGCCGAACCAGCGAAGGCCCAGGTCGGGAATAGCGAACGACAATTCGAGTTCGGATGAGATGGCGGTATACACGCGGGTGGGGGTGGATGTACGGCAGGTTACGACACCTGAGGAATCAAGTTTCAGACCTGCGCCGTGAAGAATAATGGGCTGGTGCAACGCAAACGTGGACGGGCCACGCTTTGGAACGAGGACGAGGAACGCCGCTTCGCAATCGGTCGCCTTCCCCTTGGGATGGTACTTGACGCTAAAGGTTTATAAACTCCGTCAGCCCCCTTGGGGATTGCAACGATCGATTACTCGCACGGACCTTCGTGGGCCTATAGTCCAACAACCCCAGGGTTCTTTCATGGTGATAGAGGAAAACGTGCGATAGACGTCTCCCGAGGACTGGTTTGCTGTCGCAGGAGGAGCGAGCCAAGGGTCGGTCTTCTTGAGCACGCAGCGAAGGTCGCGGCCGGGATACCCTAGCCATTTGATCTCGCCGTTCGGATACAGTAGCCTGTAGGTGACCAGAAAATCTGCCTCCATTTGGTATCGGGGCAGAGCTCTTAGTCTCAGGGTCAAGAACAGCGTGTGAGGTTCGTCAACGATATTGTCTTCGGTAGGGGGTGGGAGAGGGGAAGGCACGATGGAGTCGTCCAACTCGGCGGGAGGGGCAGTCGATGCCTCCTCGAAGTCATACGCTGCCCATTCGCTTTCTGCACGGCCATTGTCCACGGGAGCATTGGTCCATGCCTGGACCTTGACACCATCCCCGTTGAGTTGTTCTAGAGCAGAGACAGAACCGGTCCGTGCCCTGAACAACAAGGAGAGACCCCCGGCTCGGGCACTGGACGGGACCTCGACAACGACGGTAGAATCGAGCGGGGGAAAGAACATGGGGGTGTGAACGGAACGGGAATGAAACCCTGATGACCCGGGTGATGGTGAATTTATAAATTACGACAGAGGAGGTATGGTGTATGTACACGAAAACGTGGACAAGGGCATGGCCCGCGACTCGACTCAAGGCGTCCACGTTGCCTTCAATCTCGTCTTCTTCGCCTAGACCGCCGTACTCGAGACCCCGATCCTCCCCTACCACCTTGGCGCTCAACAGCAGAGATACGAGTTCGTCGCTGTCCTCCTGACCTTCTATGAAGTTGATTGGGTTGTCTTCTTCGGTTTGTTGGCTCTCTTCGCACAGCCACCACCCCTTCCTCGCCCTCACTTCCCGAGCTGTCAGAGCTACTGTCGCTAGAACTTGCTGCTTCCTCCCTGGTATAGTCTGAGCCATCAGGAGAGTTACCCCTTGGTACATAGGGCGCGACGATGACGGAGAAAGTTGTTGTCTTATTCTTTCCAATTTTCACCTTGGTGGACCCAGTCTTCCATTTCCTGCGTGCGTTCAGTCGCGTGGGTTTAATTGGATCAATCAAAATGTGGGAGCGCTCACGCTTTTCTCGATTGCCACTCCGTAAACTTTGTCCCAGCGCTTTCCCATCCCTCGATCCCGTTGGTACGGAGCGCTTCCACGTGCTTCTCGACTGCGCTGTCCACTGTAAAATTAGGTATCATGGGAACATCCAGAGACAGGTTGGTGCGACAAATTGCACAGGAAGGTGCCTCCCTCTGCCATGTGTAAGAAGCAGCAACAAAACGTTTTAGGGGACCCACATTTTTCTTGATCCAACGCCACCCACAATCGCCGCAGAAAGTATGACCGCATGGGTTGCCCAAGTGAGCAAAGACGCTGTAAAGTAATTCATGTCCTTCGAATCACGGGTGCAAGCATGTTTTCCCTTACAAAATATCACAGCATCTAGAATTGTGAACGTCAGATTGTGTCCGTTAACAGGATGCTGCTCTGATCCTGACATGGGACAGATCATCTCATCTTCAAAATTGTTTAGAAAATCTTTCAATAGGCCCCTAGGGGACCCTTTCTGCTTCCCTTTATGCCTTTTAGGGGACGGTTCTCGGGTAGGAGGCGAGGATAGTTGGTGTACCGCCTTCGTCGAATTGATGTCTGGTTCTGAAGTTGGCAAAGGACGGTCCCTGCTGAAATCAGCATGTAAGTTCGTACTGTTTGCCCCTTCATGGTGGCCTTTCGCTAAGGGGTAAAAATGGGTAGAATGCGGGGAGGAAATGTCTTGTTCTGCAGGCGACTCTGTTTCAATGAATGAATAAGATGTACCACGGCGATCACACACAAGACAGTCCTCACCGTGAAAATATCGGGATGTCCGTGTGCTCCCAGAAGTAGAGCGTGTAGATTCCCCCGCTACCCTATCTGTTCTTGACAACAGGCCCCCTGCCGGCTGCGGTTGTAATAGCCTCTGTTCTGCTTCGCTTATCTCCGTCAGGAATGCAGGGTCCCACTCGTCAAATGAATATTGTGATGATTCCGGAGTAGAATCACCTCCATTCATTAGGGGTGTAGAAGCCCGAGGTCCTGGTTCCACCTGTGCAGGAACGCCATCCGAATTCGAAAGACCTGGCTGAGGTGCAAGGGGAATAGCGGAAAGTCCTGGTATTGCATTCCAGTCGATTTCTGCGAAGGGGTCCGGAAACTGGTCAAATTCATCGTCAGACATGACGTCGGCGACGGTGGTTGAACACAAGCAACACAAATCATGTGACCGTCAACCCACACCCGCCGATTTTGGAATCACAAGACTACTCAGTATCCTATCTTGATGCAACACGGTACTTTCTCGCCATCGCTTCTCATATCATACGTACTGACACGATGCACTTTTCAGCTCTAAGTTCCTTGTCTTTCGGTGCTCTTCGTAAAGCACAGCGGACTCTTGATCGCACTCGCGACGACTCGGATGCCGGGAGTGATAGCGATGGTTCTTACTCAACAGAAGACCACGACTCCGATAGAGAAAGAAAGCATGAAGATCAATCGCGTGTAACAAAGGAGCCAAAGGGCGTTACTGCCACCGCTACGGGACGTAAAAGCAAGCACGCGTGAGTCTCGCCATGCTATCACCCATCGTCGGACACACTCTCAATAGCTCTCACTAGGCCGACAGAGGTCACATCAAAGCGACCAGTTTCGCGTCGCAAAACGGTAGTAGAGACGGAAAAAATGGCAGGTTCCATCTAGCTGCGTACGCTTGCCGCGCTGAGCTGCATAACCAGGAGGTCCGCGACCCGCGATTCTCACAACTGGGTGGCCAGTTTGACGCCACCAAGTTTCAACATCACTACAAGTTCTTATCGGACATGCGTGAGGGCGAGCTCGCGACGTTGCGTGACAATCTAAAGCGGGCCCGCAAACTTCTTACGTCCTCCCCTCTGCATCTTCGTGCGGAGCGGGAAGCAGAAGTGGAGCGCCTTGCGCTTGCCGTCAAACGAACGGAGAGTTCCGTCAACAGGAACAAGCGAGAAAGCGTAGAGCAGGAAGCCCTGAGTGCCATAAAAAAGGAAGAGCAAAAGAAGCGACAAAAGGGCAAAAAAGCGTTCTGGTTAAAGGGCGGTGGGTCCTTTTGTTTTCTTCAATCATGGCCTACTAAACCGAGGCAATTTTTTCAAATAGCCGAGAAGAAAAAGCTGCTCCTCAAGGCTCGATATGATGCGATGGCAGCAGAAGGTGGTAAGCGAGCCGTGAAAAAGGCCATAGAGAAGAGGCGGAAAAAACTGAGCCAAAGTGAAACCAAATCACGACCCTTCTCCCGAATCACGCACTCAGCCTCGACACCGATGCCCGAGTTATCCAGGAAGCGCAAAGCTTCAGGAAATGATAACGTTTCCGTAAAGAAGCGCCAAAAATCGGCATGACGACATTCTATGAAGGAGTATCTGCACCATCCTCATCTAACCTTGCGAACTGCCATGCAAATTGTCCGATAGGATGTACTGGTCCTTTTCTAAATAGACGTCCAGTGCCACACCCATTGACTCGACGCCTGTTCTCCAAAACGGTGTCAACCCCAACCAGACTCCCAACTTGGAGAGGAATTTGCGGCCAGGTTTCTCCTTCACCAGAGGATCGCTGAGAATGCCCTCCCAGCGGAATATAGGTCGGGGTCGGATGGCCGGGTCATCATGGTCTGTCCCACCTCCGGTGCCAAGTGAAGAGCTAGGGACTTGCGTTTCGATATCAACATGTTCCATGTCAAACTTACGTGTATCATATCCGAGGTGAAATATGTTAGCCTATGTTGTTTTCTCAGCTCTGGAGCATAATACTGCACATTGCACGCCACTCACCTCTGATGATCTGTGGAAGACAATGTCGTACATGCGGATGTACACCTTGTTCAAAAACCCATTGTCTATGAAGTCACGTCGTTTTGGCTTCTTGTTGAGCAAGCCCCGTTGTGTGAGGAAAATTTCCAACGCGGCGCGGGGTAGGGGCGTGTAGGCAATAGATGAAGGATAGTGTGGGTCGAAGTCCGGAGCGTATTGTCTGAGCTTGCTAATGGCAGCCGAGTTTCTCCTCCAAAAATCATCCTAACGAGGCCAGATTAGAACATACTCATATTGAGAACGGTGGGTAGAAACAAGACGAACCCAAAAGATGTACCACCAAGTCGCGAGTTCCGTCGTCGACACAGCGGTCAGGCGCTCATAAGTTATGCGAAAGACCGCTTCGTTACCAACCAGCAATTGCCGCACGCGAAGGTCACGCTCGTGCTTGATTGAGTCTTGTGCTAGTCCCTCCGGATCCCTTGGATAGTCATATACTCGAGAAAGGAACCCGTATGTCAGAACTTCTGCCTTTTCCCTACATTCTCGTTGGCAGGATTGCCGGTAGCCCGCTAATGAAGCTTCGATCCCGCCCACTCGAGAATGGATAAGAGCGTGGTTCTGGCCAAGAAACCGTGCGAGCGTCGACGTGAGGTCGTACTCGTCGTTGATGCCAATGGACCCTCCATCTATTTTGACATGCTTATCGTAGATGATTTCCACATCAAACCCACTTCCAAGTTGCAGGTCTTCCCATATCAGATAGCCCTTGCGCCTGATATTCAATGTTCCATATTCATGGTACGTTGAAGCTTGTGCTTTGTACCGCATACCACGGAGGAACCATGAATGTCTCGTGTCAGTAGTCTGTGACCGTCAGTGTTCATCCAGGACTAAAGCAACCCGGGGACTGACATTAACGTGTAGATATGGCCAATGAACCCTTTGTCCATCTAGAGCCCGCAGCGCAACTCGAATTTCCCGCCTTCGCTGGATCTGCGCTTTGGAGTTCTGCGCCACGTACTCCTCAAGGTCAGATAGGTCACTCAGCGCCACGAGGGGCCCATCGTCGTAGCGGAGGACCTAGGACGTAGGTATGAAAATTTGTGCTATCTAGTTCATGTTGTAACGAACCAAGGTAGGTGGGAACGGTAACCACCAAGCATTCCCGAAACACCTGGTAGAACCCGGGGACAGGTGTTCTGATGGGTTTCTCCAATAACAATCTGGCCCGACGAAATTTCGCTGAATCTGCTCTGCTAGACGCGACAGACGAGTGGCATGAGGACCGTGTGAAATTGCTATAGTTTCATGGTAAGTGGCTGTACCAACTTCTCGCAAAATCTTCGAAGGTCACGGGCGTCAGAAGTTGACGAGTGGTCGAGCCACTTCCGCTGACCTTGATATTCTCGACATATCTTTCTCCCGGGGAACCTTGGAAATTGACTAAGTAGGGTGGAAACTCCGAATTTCTGTCCTGAATATAGCGCATAGGTTGTTTATCAGGAATCCTGCATTCGGCACTGGTCAAAAATAGAGCCGTGATGGCTTCTTGCCAGATGCGTCTTCTCGTATGCGGTGACGATGACGATATGCCTAGTCTAAAAGATGTCAATAAATGCGCGGTTCGCAAAGCAACAACTCACTGTGGAGAAAATATATCGATACCTATGTATTGCGGTAGTATCAATAGAGCCAGTTAACAGATATAGATATCGAGACGCACTAAAATCGATTCGCGCGGCCAACCCTTACGAAACCGTTTAGTAACCACGCCAGCTGCTGTCCGATGAACTCACTTTTCACTAGATGCTGAATGACGTTCAAATTGATGATCGCAAAATCTATTATATTGTCTTTAGTGGACCGATCGTTAATTTTAATGTGGCTCACAGATAGAGAAGCTATAGGTCGTAATATATATCCTGCAACCGCAACGACGTTCAGTGAAGAAGCGGTTGCAGTGTTGCTTACACTTACGCGTAGAGTACTGGGCCATTGATGACGGCATTGCCAGGCACGCCGAGTGCAACAAGCAAAGCAACGAGAGATGTCAGCACATAATTTAATCTGGATACCCACTCGCTGGCGTTATTGACTGGATCTCGGAAGGGAGAGAACATCCATTGGAGAGCGAAAAACACTGCCATTACGATCAGGAGGAGCACCTGACGAACGACAACAACCCGTGTGCTTGGGAAGGAGCGGAAAAAGCAATTATTGGGGTTAATCACCGCGACAATTAGCAGTGCGGTGAACTTCATGAAGAGATAGATGCACTCGTAGGCTCCCCAACCGCGCCGGAAACCTGAAATTGGAGATATGGGAAGATGTCATGACACTGTGCGCTATACATACCCAAGTAAACAAAAGCGAGAGGATTCTGATCCCGTTCAAGAAGTCGCTGGTATTCTCGGTTCAATTCAGTAGTACTCCTTGGCTTTCCAAGTTCCGTATATTTATCGACAACAGGCACAGATTGCTTGATAATTCTCCTCAGGGAGAGAGGGTATGAAATTGTCAGCTAGGAAGTATTAGAGGGATGCTGTGTTGTGGCGTAAATGATTGTGAACTCACGGCAAAAAGTATTATGATTGCCATTATTAAAAGCACAGGGGCGAAATTAATTTCATTCTTCTTCATCGTGGTCGTGTAGCAGAAGTCCAAAGGATCTCGAAATTGATCCGAAGGTCCCAACGGGACGACGACCGGTGGATTTGATGTGGAATTTAAGTAGGGATTAGAAACAGGCCAGAGATCATCGGACCAGGTAATGACATGCACAGCCATAGTGCTTAGAGGAAGGTATATGACAGTTAGCAGAAAACTGGTGATAACAATTCTCAGTCCACTACTCCTAGCAGGTTGTTGAAAGCCTTCTAAACAGCTATACCGTTTGCAAGGAGCAATCGAGACTTGAAAAATATACAAGAGCAGCCCAGCCATCGCCATAAGGATAATGAGGAGGATTAAGGATTGTATAAGGGTTGATGCAAAATTGAGTGCTAGAATATTTGGTCTGATAAATAGGTCAGTTACCACCAAGTCATCGTTGATCGGGAGCACTGACATCGTCCCCAGGAACACTTGCCGCCAATCGTTCAACATATTATTGTCCTTATGGGGAACTGGATGGGGGGAAAAATGGGAAACACGGAGAGGTGGATTGGTGTACGTACCAATCGTTGTCAAAATTAGAGCAAATATCTGGACAGTGTCGAACAAGCCTTTCACACTGTAAAACGTGGCGAGAGCACTAGACCCCTAGGGCATATCCAGTAGAATAAGCGGCCGAAAGGAGCTTACTTACCAAGATGCCGAGTACTATGTTCACCAATCCTGAGAGAATCGACTTGCAGTTTCTCCACGCGGGCTTCGTCTTGAAGTTTGTCTCGAGCGATTCGATGCTCCTCCCAGTCTTTGCAAGGCGATCGAACGGGACGAACCTTTCTCGCTTTGTATCCGCCTTGGTCCGCGAAGATAAAGAAAATGCAGGGAGGGATAAAGAAGATATATACTTGTCGAGTTGAGGCAGAGAGAGTGGAGCCGCGTAGCGCGAAAAAACGGTAGGCGCAGAGATGGGTGCATGATCACTAGAGTCGTGAATCTCATGATATCGAAGAGTAGCTGCTTGATCAGAGAAGGTCCCGCGTTGAGAGGGTGGATAAGTGTGTGGAAGTAGTAGGAGCTCTTCGCTGCCATCGGAAGCGTTTGCGCCGACTGCAGCCTTTGCCTTGCGTGCCTTGCCGGAACCTTCGCGAAAGTGTAGACCAGTGGGGTGCAAATCACTTCCGCTGGGGGAAGTCGAGTCAGATATGGAAAGTGCGTCTACACTCGTCGCGTGGCCAACCGGTGTAAGAAGGCTGGCATTGGAGCCGGAAGAAGAAGAAGAACCGAGAATACGGGATCCCGGGGCAGTCGCCTCGGGCTTCTTTATGAAGCGAGCGGGTGAAGGAGGATACTCCCGGGCGTGCCGGTGACCAGTAACGAGAACTCGGTTGGTCTTATCGGACGTGGTTGACTGACTTTTCATGTCCGTCGGCGAGCATGCTAGTATTAATAAAAGAAGAGAAGCTGAGCGACCTGATCGACTAAATCTAGCAACGCGCAACCCACGTGATACATACACAAGCAGTTACCAATACTGTAACAGCGTACGGTTGCTAGTAGAATACACCCATTTCTTCCTTTTCGGGAACTTAACAGTACCGAATACAAAAATAACATGGTCAAACGCCGACCCTTTCGATTTGTAAGTAAATCCGATGCAAAGCCTCATAAGTGACAGTGGGACTGACCTGTGGACAACCTTTTTCTGTTCAGGTAACATTGTCAGTTGATAAGAATCAAGAGGAAGTAATTCATCCACAAACCTGGCCGGAAAATCGGATAACTTCCCGTTTTTCCAACACAAAGAGCGTCCTCTCGAGAGAGTGGTTCGAGTAGCCTTGTTGTGTCACGAATTCTCTCATTAGGCTTTGATAGCTCGTACTCCATCCTACGGGCAGCCTCCGCCGGATCTCCTTTTCAATCCTGCTAACTTCTTGGTTGAGCTCTCCACGTGAAAGACCATCTACTGAGCCCGCAGAGACAGCATCCATGGTAGAAAACCTGAACAACCGAATTGCCTCCTCTACATGGTATGTCTGTACCACTGGCGACAACGACATCTTCGCAAGTGACTCGGAGATACGGATAATAGCCTCCAGTTGGCTATTATAACAACATGAGTAGACGATTTAAAAAAATGCGGGAGGTGGGAATGAACAGACCGAACAGTGATAGGGATCGAACTCCGCTCATCGTTGTCTTGTTCGACTTGCTGAACTTGCTTACGAAGCCCCACAAAGTGACTGCTCAGCATTTCTTGAGCATCTGGCGATAGTCGAGGCGCGCATTTCCTGGGTTTAAAGCTATTCGGATGGCATGGACTAAAGGTGCGGACGGCAACGTACGATTTGCAGTATGAAATGTACCGTTTCATCTTGTCAATATCGATTTCACCTACGACCTCAGCGTTTGAATTTGGCCGATTCATATGGATATTCATCACATGTTTGGCGATTGCCTGGCAACCGTAAGGTGAGTTTATAGAGAGCGACTGAAACCTCACTCACCCTATCCCGCTGTTCATCGTGGACGTCCTTCACAATGAAAATCATATCGAAGCGGGACAATATTGTCGTTTGGAAGTCTATATTCTGTGGTGGGGTTAGGATACGTTCATTATTGCCGACACGAGAGCTCACTTCGCCTGGACTACGGCCTTCGTCGTACCTGCCCCAAACCGGGTTGGCTGCTGCGAGAACGCTCGTTCTGGAGTTTAGAACAGTTGTGATACCAGCTTTTGCTATGGATATGGTCTGTTGTTCCATGGCTTCATGTATAGCGACACGGTCTTCATCCCGCATCTTGTCGAATTCATCAATACAGACCACACCCATGTCTGCTAAAACCATGGCCCCTCCTTCAAGATAGAATTCCCTCTGATGTCTCGGATAAATAACACTCCAAGTCTGGATTTTGGGGAGAAACTTACAGAGATCGAGTCGCGCTGAACAGAGGCCGTTAGACCAGCAGCGCTAGACCCCTTGCCTGACGTGTAAACAGCGATTGGGGCGACCTATGGGAGGGGGACTCGTCAGCCCGTGACGACATGCAACAAAGGGATTATACCTTCTCAACAAACTTCAAAAGCTGGCTCTTCGCCGTCCCGGGATCACCCAACAGCAAGACATTGATGTCTCCCCTCAACCGCATACCGTCCGGCAACACCTTCTTTGATCCGCCGAAGAGGAGACAGGAAATAGCTTTCTTGATATCTAGTGAGACGTAAGGCTGGAAATCGAAGGGCTCATAGATAAAATGTACCCAAGCTTCCAAATATACTCGGGGCAACGCTTTTTGCAAATCGTTCATAGAATCCTTCACTCCTGGCCATCTCGTTAAATTCCTCCTCCTCCTCGGGGCTGAATTGAACACCGAAAGGATTTAGACCACCCGTGCCTGAGGTAGATGGAGAAGATAACTCTAGGTGGACAACTCGAAGGTACGGCGTACGTAGCGCAGATACACCAGCAGATTTCTGTGGCAAGTTCGATTCGGTCAATCAAAAACAAAAAAAGCTGGACAACTGCGTACATTCTTTGACGAGTTGAAGGTTGAATAAATTCCTGTAGCAATGACCCTAGAACCGGGGACAACCTGAGCGGTGTTATACCGATCTGTCGATAAAATTATGTGTCGTGGGAGCTCTCCAACGGGGACCATATCTGGCGCTTCCTGGAGCTTAAGAGTTTGATGGTCGGAAAACTCAGACTTGGAGTGCATGATGAGGTATGGATCCATTGGACAATCCTTCTTCTGCCCTTCGGGCTCTGGTGCATCGCACACACGAGGAAGTCCGCGCTCCGCCCCGCCGCCCAAGCCGCCCAATCCACCCCCAGGGTAGAGTGTTTTGATTGACCTGCATGCACGACACTGCAAGTGCAGTTTCGTTGCTCGAGAGGAAAGTACGGACGCAGAGATGACGATGCCTGGTATCCGAATGAGTTTGTTCATGGTGTCGGCCGTGAGATCACGAAACTGAAGCATGTTCAAGCCAGATTTGATAGATATTTGAATTTTGGGAATGGATTGCGCAGCTGCTTCGGTGCTTTCATTGAGACCGCTCTCGAGGGGGAACAGAATACTTCGAGATGCTTTAGTAGCGGCATTCTCGAACTAAGAGAGAATCAGTGGATGCAGGTCACTCTCCAGCACGACGCACCAGGGGTAGAACGTCAGCAGGCTTATCCTGTATCAAGTGCGCGAGCTCGTCATTGTAAAGACTGATATGACGCAAATCGGCTTCTAGTTGGTAGTGTTTCAAAAGTAAATTTGCCCGAAGCTTATCTCTGAGTGCAGTGAATCAGCGCAAGACATAGCGAGTTGAGAGAGACGCTTACCGGTAGGTGAATTCTCCCCCAAGACGATACTGAAGAAGAAAGTCGAGCAGCAGCTTCTCGGTTTCTGATGGTGAATCCGTAGAGAAAGAAGGTGCATTTTGGTATACGGACACGGAGTAAACAAGATCGGCGTCGAATCCGGACATGGTTGCGCGTGTGATACAATTAAACACGCTTGGTACGCGCGAAGGTTAATGAGTGTTTAGGGCCGACTTTGACGCGTCGCACACGTGCCATTATCCCTTATCTAAGCCATCACCCCTATAGCTTCATAGCAGTCACCCCACCGCAACATGGACTTCGACGCGCAATCTGTTGTGTTGCCTGCAAGCACAGTCTCCAGTCTTTCCCTCTCGCTGTGGGTATCACAGAATGGAGAAATGAATTCACATGACTCTAATCGTATCGCTACTCCAGACATCCACTACCGATCCTGAATATCTCGGAACACTTGACCCGTCTACGACTGCAGACGAACACTACATTACCTTTCGGTGCACATTCAATCCGTCACTGCTGGTTTCTTGGTCTCATTTCCATGTAGTCCTTGGTGCTCTCCTTGGGACTCAGAATGGGCGTGAGGTCGAGATTGTCAATACCTTCGAAGTGGCCATAGATCAAGGCGAAAAGGTCGATCATGTGTCTTTTAATGTGAGAAAGGAACAATGTGCGTCAGCGGCTTCAGTATATGGCGCACTGAAGGTAACGCTGTCCCCAGACAAGCAGGTCTTCCCGTCGCTAGAGTTCATCGGATGGTACACTGTTGCCACCCACCCCACTCAAAGGCACATCACCCTTCACGAACAGGTTTGCTTCCATTTTCCTCTTTATATTTGTTGTATAATGTCGTCCAGTTCTCCGTATACTGCTCAAATCCTCTCCTTTTACTCTTGCAACCCACTCACACTGTAGGTGTCAATGTGACACTAGGTCATCTGCCTATCAAGGCATACGAACCAACTATAGAGATTCGTGATCGTGCTCCACGGTCCGTGTATATCGAAGCACCTTTTACCGTCGAGACAGGAGAGGCGGAGAGGATTGCAGTTGACACGACGGCCCGCGGGGGTGAAGGTGGTACAAGCAGTACGTTTACCTCGCCATCCACCGGTCTGTTGTTACACATTGCATCCCAGTCGGGTCTCATCTTCAAACGCAACGAGCCGCCGTCAAAATGCTACACGACCGAATTCTGGTCCTAGTGAGCTATGTAAAAGATGTCCTTTCAGGAATGTCTTATTGCCTCTTATGTTACTGTTATATCTTATCCCACTTTCAGGCACCACGCCTAAAGATCACGCTACCATGCGATCCCTGGCCGCCCTGATAGCTTCACTCCCAGCAAGCGACAGCCAAGGTTTCAGGGATGAGTTTGAAACTGTACCGATACTTTTATCTAGGTCCCGGTCCTTCCTAACCAACGACTCGTGATAGGAATATGAAGACGTTCAGCTCACAGCGTATCTGTCCACTCTGACCAAATCGGCTAGTATCTTGAATGATGTATGTTCGCCAGACCAACGCTGCGATGGTAACTTTAACTATCCACAGATCGTCGACAAACACAATGTCCTGCACTCTAGTGGCAGGGAAGAACGCCCAGCTGGCTTAATGCCGGGTCGGAGGAGAGGCATTCCCGGGCGTGGCTTTGGTGGTTTCGGCGATTGGGATAGGATGTATTAAGAAGTACTTTCCAGTTCAAGGTCATCACTGTATCATCAGTGCACTGGTGTAGTTGCCTACCTGTTTGCAAGTCACTGCTTTTTGCCCGGTGGACAGGAAAATAAACTGCGAAAAGGTCGATAGCTTGAAGAAGCCGATCTTACATGACACTGGGATGGGTGCATGGTATTATATGATGGCACTGAACTTGAATTTCGGTTAAACGATTATCATGATCATGGCCAAACATCAGTAAAAAAAAACTTGTCTTATTCCTACTTATTCCCTTCTTACCCCCAAAATAAGAGGAATAAGATGTAGTAAGATGGAATAAGATGGAATAAGAAATGTTGATTTTTGCTGATGAA
>Ga0137394_10000048_pt1 | contig 82140 bp, 73 predicted proteins | sample czobulk116metaG_FD_108278 | JGI IMG/M metagenome (GOLD analysis project Ga0137394, IMG submission 108278) | Vadose zone soil microbial communities from Angelo Coast Range Reserve, California, USA - czobulk1.16 metaG | ecosystem: Environmental > Terrestrial > Soil > Vadose zone | place: USA...
GAATGTGTGCGCCGGCAGGTTGAAACCGGAATCGATATCCTGACCGACGGCGAACAATCAAAACCGGGTTTCTTCACTTATGTCCGGGAGCGATTAGAGGGCTTTGAGCCGCGGCCACAGCAGTCTCGGAGATCGTGGCCCGCTGAAGTCGCTGCGTTTCCCGAATACTACGCGCAATACTTCAAAGAGGCGATGACGGGAGGCGCGATCGTTCCGGTAACGCCCCTGGTGTGCACGGGTCCGGTGAAATACTGCGGCCAGGAAGCCTTGAACCGGGATATCGAGAATCTCAAGACGGCCGCATCCGGCGTCAAACACCACGCCGTGTTTATGCCGTCGGTGGCTCCGAGCGGCGTGGGCTCGAACGAGTACTACCGCACGGAGGAGGCATTCTTCCATGCGGTCGGAGCCGCGCTTCGCACCGAATACAAGGCCATCGTTGACGCGGGATTTCTGCTGCAGATCGATGACCCCTTTCTTTCAGACATTTTCGCCGACCCGCACATCAGCCTCGCAGAGCGCCATAGCCGGGCTGTGATGTTCGTCGAGGCCATCAACGAGAGTCTCAGCGGTATTCCTCCGGAGAAAGTGCGTTTTCACACTTGTTACGGCATCAATGAAGGACCGCGCATCCACGACGCAGCACTCCAGGAAGTCGCCACGTACATGCTGCGCGTGAACGCCGGCGCATTCAGTTTCGAAGCCGCGAACGCGCGACATGAACATGAGTATCACCTCTGGGAACGTGTCAAGCTGGCGGACGGCAAGGTGCTCATCCCGGGGGTGATCACCCAGGCGAGCAACATCGTGGAGCATCCCGAATGGATTGCCGAGCGCCTGGTTCGATTTGCGAGGCTGGTCGGTCGCGAGAATGTGCTCGCGGGCGCGGACTGTGGCTTCTCGTCTCAGGCTACTTACCGCACGGAAGTACATCCGAGCGTGATATGGGCGAAATTCGAGGCGCTGCGCGAGGGCGCGCGGCTCGCGACCAGACAACTCTGGTCCTGAATTCTGGAGGTCCCGCATGTCGATTCGTCCCGTAAAGCGGCTGGCGAAGGCGAAGCCTGCAATCGAAGGCGCGGGTGTGCACCTGCGGCGTGCATTCGGCTTCGGCAACACGTCCGACTTCGACCCCTTTCTGCTTCTCGATGATTTCCGTAATGACGTGCCGGAGGACTATCTGGCCGGCTTTCCATGGCACCCGCACCGTGGCATCGAAACAATCACATACGTCCTCGCGGGAACTGTCGACCATGGCGACAGTATCGGGAACAGCGGCTCTATCGGAACGGGTGACGTCCAATGGATGACGGCCGGAAGCGGCATCATTCACCAGGAAATGCCCAAAGGAGATCAAAACGGCTCGATGCACGGTTTCCAATTGTGGGGAAACCTGCCCTCGTCGCTGAAGATGACGGCCCCGCGGTATCAGGAGGTGAAGGCCGCCGAGATTCCTCTAGTCACCGACGACGACGGGACGCGAATTCGTATCATCTGTGGAACCTTTTGGGGCAGGAAAGGACCGGTCGATGGCGTCGCGGCGGATCCGATCTATCTTGATGTTTCAGTGGCGCCCGGTATGAGGAAGAGCCTGCCGGTCGAAACCGCTCGCAATGCCTTCGCATACGTTTTCGCGGGAGACGGAAAGTTTTGCAATGCCTCGGCGCCTCTCGCCGTGCCGACTGAAGGTGTCGGATGGGCGGATACTTCGCCTCCGAAAACGGCGGATAACCGGTCCCTCATACTATTCGACAGCGGCGACGAGGTCACTATCCAGGCCGGAGAAGATGGCATCCGGTTCCTGTTAGTATCGGGCAAGCCGCTAAAGGAACCCGTGGCCTGGTATGGCCCGATCGTGATGAACACTCAAGAGGAACTTCGCCAGGCGTTTGAGGAGCTTCAACGCGGAACATTCCTCAAACACGAAAGATAAAGTGAGCCAACGTCGCAATGTCCTCAAATGACTGATCACTGATGGCCACTGACCACTGACCAATGGACTTGAGTCGTTGAACAATGAACATTCAAGAGAATTACGATTGTTAAATGCGCAATTTTCTAAACGGTAATTTCTAAATGGCTCAAGTCCATTGGTCATTGGTCAGTGGCCATCAGTGATCAGTGATTTGAAGCAAGGGAGGTCTTCCATGAAACGCAGCACGGATCGAATCCTCACCACACACGCAGGCAGGCTGGACGGCCCGCCCACCTTGACGCAAATGACACGGGACATGATGGCAGGGCGAAGCGTCGACCTGCAGGCGTTACATTCGCAAGTGCGGAGCGGGCTGCTCGATGTGATACGCAAGCAGAACGAAGCCGGCATCGACATCATCAGCGATGGCGAACTTGGCAAGTTCGGATTCGGCAGCATGGCCTATTACGCGCAGCGTTTGAGCGGGCTGTCCACGAGAGCGTTGAAACCAGGCGAGGCGCCCTTCATGGCAATGCAAACGAACGAGCGGATCGAGTTCGCAGAGTTCTACAAGGACCTTCAGTTTTTGCCTGCTCCCCCGGACCGAGCGATCTGCAACGGGCCGGTCAACTATATTGGCCTGGAGGAAGTCCGCAAAGATCTCGAGCTTTTCAAGTCAGCGCTGGCAGAGACGAATGTGAAAGTGGAGGAAACTTTCATGTGCGTGCTCGCCCCCGGCTGGCTGGAGCACTTTTTCTACAACGAATACTATTCCAGCGACGAAGACTACCTTTTTGCTCTTGCGGACGCGATCCGTCACGAATACAAGGCGGTCGTCGATGGCGGCTTCATTCTACAGATCGATGATCCAGCTCTGCCGGACACCTACGACATGATCGTGCCGGCTCCGAGCATCGAGGAATACCGGAAGTTTGCTGCAGTCCGGGTCGAGGCGATGAATCATGCATTGCAAGGCATTCCCGAGGACCGTGTGCGTTATCACATTTGCTGGGGAAGCTGGCATGGGCCTCACACGCACGACCTGCCGCTGAAACAGGTGATCGATCTGCTGCTCGAGGTGAACGCAGGAGCGTACTCCGTCGAGGCGGCGAATCCGCGCCACGAGCATGAGTGGAAGGTTTGGAAAGAAGTCAAGCTGCCGCAGGGCAAGATCCTGATCCCCGGCGTGGTCAGCCACGCGAGTAATGTAGTCGAGCACCCGGAGCTGGTCGCGGACCGGATCATTCGCTATGCGAGCATCGTCGGTCGGGAGAACGTCATCGCGGGCACGGACTGTGGCATGGGCATGCGTGTTCACCCACAGATCGCGTGGGCGAAGCTAAAGGCGCTTGGCGAGGGAGCTGAGCTGGCGACGAAACAACTGTGGGGTCAGGCCAGTGCCGGGCATGTCGGATGAACGCGGGCTAAAGCCCGCGACTACATTGGGGACGAACGTGGCTCTCAAATGTAGTCGCTAAAGCCCGCGACTAGATTGGGGACGAACGTGGCTCCCAAATGTAGTCGCGGGCTTTAGCCCGCGTTCATTGGCGGCTGGTCAATTCCTTAAGGTACCTTCGCCAGCCTCCTCTTGTTGATGTCAGATCGTTCCTGGTCCTGGCTTTCTTCTGCGTAGCCTCGCGCAATCAAACGTCGTAAGTTCCCCAGTTCCCTGACGCAGAAATAAGCGACTTCAACAGTAAATATAGCTGTGGCAAGAATGGTGTAAGCGACACCAATCGCTTCGTAAATGTTCATGGTGTTTTTCCTTTTTTAATGGCCAGAGACCACTTATCGGCACGATGAGCGCGCGACTTTAGCGGTTTATTTTCTGAGTTGCGTTAGTGTTTGGACACAAACGTGCCGCATTCGAGAATCATGGGTCTCCTGGACCGACGGACTGCTTCTGCGTTGTTCACCATTCTGGTATTTCTGTCGGTCATAGGCTTGGTTTGGACCGCCCGCCGTCCTGTCATCTCGTTCATCTTCGCCATTTTCTTCGCGTATCTTCTAGAGCCTGTCGTCAATAGATTTGCGGGTTGGCTGAAGCTGTCGGTGGGTAAGGCAGTTGCCGTCACGTATCTTGCGATCCTGATAGCACTGTTGATCTTCGGGTTCACTGTGGCACCACGGGTTATGCAACAAGGACAACGGCTGTCCCAGGCATTGCCGGAGCTATTCGAGAAGGTGCAATCGGGAACTATCGTCTGGCAACTGGGGGCCCAGCAAGGTTGGAGCTATCAAACTCAAGTACTTGTTCAGCAATGGCTGGTTGGCCATCGGGAAGACATTTCGAATTACGCAAGGGACGTGGCTGACCGGGTCGAGCAAGCCGGTGCCAATATGCCATGGATTTTACTGGTCCCGGTACTGGCGGTCTTCTTCCTGAAAGATGGGACGCAACTGAGATCTTCTGTCATCAAACTGATCGGCGCCAGCAGCAATCGCGCGTTCATCAGGAGCGTGCTCGACGATCTCGACACAATGCTTGGTCAATACGTCCGGGCGCAACTGCTGCTTGCTTTCTTTGCTTTCATTGCCTATGGCACCTTTTTTCTGATCGCGCGCGTGCCGTATGCCATGGCGATTGCCGCCATCGGCGGCACCCTGGAATTCATCCCATTCGCCGGACCGCTAATCACTCTTGTCATTCTTATGGGCCTTGCGTTCCTCACCGGTTACCAGCACTGGCTTGTGCTGCTTGTGTTCTGGCTCGTGTGGCGCGGCATTCAGGACTATGTGAACACGCCCCGCCTGATGGGAGCGGAGCTGGATCTTCATCCGCTGTTGGCCATCTTCGCCATACTGGTCGGCGGTGAAGTTGGAGGAGTGACGGGGATTTACTTGTCGATCCCTGCCGTCGCAGCCTTGCGGATTCTCTGGCTGAACTGGACTCGGCGCGCCCCGTCTCGGAAAGCCGCATGAATTTTAGATTGTTCTTTGCCTTTAATTCGCCAATCGAGATAATCGATGTAACCCACAACTGACGCGGCTCTACAGCAGGAGTGCTTCTTACGAACCAGGGTTGTGGCGCGTCCCGCGCGAGATCATGGACTCGAGGCAACACGGCCTGCTGCGGGAAGTCATCCGCCAACAGTTCGAGAATCCGAAGCAATATGACTCCAGGATCGACGAGATTTACGCATCGTCGGCTCAGCAAACTTCTGACGTTCTCGAACTCGCTGATGGAAGGGTCATCGAGCGATTTTCAAAAGCACAGTCCCTCGAAGGACGAACCGTGGGCCGCGTCTGGAGCTTCCGCGATATCAGCGAGCGCCGGCTGACCGAAGAAGCGTTGAAGCAAGCGGATCGCGGTAAGGACGAGTTCCTGTCCGTGCTCGCACACGAGCTGCGAAACCCTCTCGCCGCGGTCTTGATGGCGGCCAAACTTCTGCAGGCAAAAGGTCCACCCGACCCGCTTCTCCAGAACTTCCGGGAAATTATCGTTCGTCAGACGATGGTGTTGTCCAAGCTTGTTGACGATTTGCTCGATGTTGGCGGCATCACCACCGGCAAATTGCGGCTCGAGAAGAAGCGCGTCGAATTGAACACGATTTTGAAGGAGGCGGCTGAGGTTTGTACGCCGTTGATCCAGCGTCGCAATCATATTCTCAAAGTACATTTCGCCGACCCTCCGGTCTGGCTCAATGTGGATGCCGGCCGGATCGTGCAGGTCGTCGGCAACCTGCTGAACAATGCCGCCAAGTACATGAACGATGGAGGGCAAATTGAGTTGCTGGCTTCGGAAGAACGCGGCAGTGCGGTCATTCGTGTGCGGGACAAAGGCGTCGGTATTCCCCGGGAGATGCTGAGCCGCATTTTCCAGCGCTTCGTTCAAATCGGTGTTTCGAAACACGGCGCTGATGGCCTGGGGATCGGCCTGTCCCTCGTGAAAGCACTGGTCGAGAGGCACGGCGGCACGGTTGAAGCCGCAAGCGAAGGGCTCGGCAAAGGCAGCGAATTCACCGTACGTCTGCCGCTTTAGAATTAGCCACAAAAGGCAGAGAAATCTGACCAATGCTCAATTCCCAATTCTCATCGGATGAGAATTGGGAATTGAGCATTGGTCAGATTTCTCTGCCTTTTGTGTCTAATTCTTACCGGCCGCTCACCAGACTGAATTTCTGAATCCGGCGGCCCGTATCCGTTTCCGCGATATACAAATTACCTTTGGAGTCGACCGCGATGGTATGGCCGTGCGTGAAATTGCCGAGCATGTGTCCGGGGCGTCCAAAGCTCGACAAAATCTTTCCGCTGGCGTGATCCAGAATATGCAATTGTTCGTTGCGGCCGTTCATCACGTACATGAACTTCTGCTCGGGATCGCGGGAGAATCCGATCCACCAGACCGTACCCCGCGGATCGGGTAGAGTAGGCGTGCCTGTTCTGATCCAGATGTTCCTCTTGAAGTTCCCCATCTTGTCGAACACCTGCACGCGATCGCCCTGCCGGTCGCAGACATAGAGCAGGCCGTCGTTGCCCAGGGCAATGCAATGCACGATCTGCGCGAACGCGCCGGCAGCGCCGGCGTCGGTTTCTTCCTTCGTGGCCTGATGCCCCCACTGCCGCAGGAACTTTCCCTGGCGATCGAATACCGCCACGCGGCGGTTGCCATACCCGTCGGCAACGTAGACGTCACCGTTGGCCGGATCCACGACGAGACCCGCCGGATTGAAAAGCTGCGTCGGGCTCGCGTTCAGGTTTTTGCCTTTGGCTGTGCCGTCCGAACTGTCGAAGACACCGCGCTTGCCGATCTGCATCAGCAGCTTGCCGTCGTGTGTCCACTTCTGAATGATGCCGTCGCCGTTGCCGGTAAGCCACACGTTGTTTTCCGCGTCGGCGAAGCAACCGTGGATCGTTCCGGGCACAGTGTCCGAATCTCCCCAGGAATCCACCAGCTTGCCGGCGAGGTCAAAAATCAGGATCGAAGGCGCCTGTTTCGACGTTTCCGCCTCTTCGGCGGTGATATCACGCCGGTTGGTCACAATCAGATGGTCGTGAGCGTCCACGCAAACACTACCGGTCCGGCCAATGATCCATCCTTCAGGCAAGGGCCTGGGCCAGAAGGGATCGATCTCGAACTTCTGCCCGTTACTCTGCGCCTGCAACGGCGCCGAAAAGCCCGCGCCCGCCATCAGCCACGCGCATGCCACCGCGACTACGAGAATTTTTTTCATATGGCTCCTCATCGAATTCGACCATCCAGGGGTATGGCGGCCATCTTACTCCAATACTGCCACTTTTTTCGACAATCCCAAGATAAGGTGGAACCTTTTTCACTTTGCCTGGTTCTATAGTCAGGAAATCCGGAACCAGCATTAAACGAAAACGTCGGTCAGCGAGTATTTGTTCTTATGGGGGCTCAAAAATGACTGCACTCCGGCACGACATCCTGTACGGCATTCGACTGCTTCTCAACAAACCTGGATTCACGCTGATTGCGGCTTTATCGCTAGGCCTGGGAATCGGTGCAAACACGACCATCTTCAGCCTGATCAATACGACGCTGCTGCGCCCGTTGGCCTTCCCCAATCCGGACCGGCTCGTGGCGATCTGGACCGTTCCAGCGCAGAACCGGAATCAGAGAAACGTGGTCAACCTGCCGAGTTACACGGCATGGCGACAGCAAAACCGTTCTTTTGATTCGATAGGCGGGTTCTTCGGCGCATCCGTCAATGCCGGCGCCGGCGAGCAAGGGACTACGGCAGAGAAACTGAACGGCCAGTACTTTTCCGATTCCATGTTTGAAACGCTTGGGGCGAAACCCGCGGTCGGACGGCTTTACACGGCTGAAGAAAGCAAAATCGGGGCGCCTACCGCGGTAATTGTTATCAGTCATGCCTTGTGGCAGCGCCGCTTCGCTGGAGATGCGAACGTACTGGGAAAGACGATCACCATGGATGGCGTGACCCATACGATCATCGGCGTCATGCGGCCGGGTTTCAATTTTTTTCGGGACGACGCCGACTTCTGGTCGCCCTCGGGATTCTCCCGGGAGAGGGCCGAGAGCGCGGCGGGGCTGGTGCTGGTCGTCGGCCGTCTCAAGCCGAACGTCGCAATAAAGGAGGCGCAATCGGAAATGGATGCGCTGGCTTCGCAACTGGCTGCATCCGATCCAAATCGTAATAAGGGAATGGGCGCTCTCGTTCAACCTTTGCAGGAAGCGATGTTCGGCAGATTGCAGGGTCCATTGTTGACGCTCCAGGGGGCGGTCGCCTTCGTTCTGTTGATCGGTTGCGCAAACGTGGCCGGCATGTTTCTGGCACGTGGGGCTTCCCGCAAAACAGAAGTGGCGATTCGGTCGGCGATCGGCGCGGGCCGCTGGCGCATTGCCCGCCAACTCCTTACCGAGAGTGTCTTGCTCGCGGCCCTCGGCGGAGTGTTGGGCGTATTCCTTGCCTGGGGCGGGCTGCGTCTGTTCGTCGCTTCCGCGCCGCCGGGATTTCCGCGGCTGCGTGAGCTTTCCCTGGACCTCCAGGTGCTTGGCTTCACGGCTTTGACCGCAATTCTCACCGGCTTGTTATTTGGAATGATCCCGGCGATACAGGCCTCGAGAACGAATCTGGTCGATGCTTTGAAGGATTCCTCTCGCAGCGCCAGCTCCGGCGTTGGGCGTCATCGTCTTCGCAGCGGTCTGGTCACGATTCAGATCGGTCTGGCGCTGGTGCTGTTGATTGGCGCCGGCCTGATGATCAACAGCTTCATGCGCATTAACAACAGCCAACCGGGTATTGATCCCCACGGTTTGCTGACTTTCAATTTCAGCTTCCCCGTCGCGGAAGTGATGAAGCGCGTGGCCATCTATAAAGGTGTCGGCCTGTGGGAAATCAGCGCCAATATGCCGCTGACCTACGATCGCGTACTGGAACGTCTCAAAACACTGCCCGGTGTTCAGTCCGCTGCGGGAGCCAGCCGCCGTCCGCTCCAGGGTGCGTTCGGGATGGATTTTCTGATCGAGGGAAGGCCGGCCCCGCCCGCGGGAAACGCGGGCACGCCGGGGCAAAACGCAGGTTACCTTTCGGTTACGTCAAACTATTTCGCAACGCTGAAGATTCCGATTCTGCGGGGAAGGGATTTCGATGAACGCGACACCGCGGCCAACACCGCAGTCGTCATCATCAATCAGTCCATGGCCAAACGCTTCTGGCCGAACGAAGACCCCATCGGCAGGCACATTACTTTCGATTTTCTTCCGGACGACCGGCCACGCGAGATCGTCGCGATTGTGGGAGACACGCGGTTGAACCGCACGCAGCGTGAGCCAGGACCGATCATGTATGTGCCCCATGGCCAGGAAATGCGCTGGAGAGGTCCCAGCCTGGGCGAACGCTCCGGGATGTTTTTTGTGCTCCGGACCGTGGGTGACCCGATGAGCCTGCTGCCGGCGGTCCGCAAGGCTGTGGCGGAAGTGGATCCCACCAAACCGGTCGCATTTGTTCAGACGGTCGAGCAGACCATGGATCAACAGGTTCAGTATGTCCGGCTCTACGTGCTGTTGCTCGGAGTCTTTGGAGCAATCGCCGCGGTGCTGGCCGCGGTCGGCATTTACGGAGTGATGGCATCGAGCGTCGCGCAGCGAAAGCACGAAATCGGTATCCGCATGGCTCTCGGTGCGAGCAGCGCCCAGGTCTTGACGATGGTCGTTCGTCAGGCGCTGATCCTGATTGCGATCGGACTCGTGCTGGGTCTTGCGGGCTCGTTCGCTCTCACCCGCATTATCGCCTCCGCGCTGTGGGGCGTCACAGCTACCGACCCCGCCACGTTCGCGGGAGTGTCCCTCTTCCTGGTCCTGGTAGCCTTGATTGCCTGCTTCATCCCTACTCGCCAGGCCGCCCGGGTGGATCCTGCTTCGGCTCTGCGAAGCGACTAGATGCGTTATCGAGTTGCCGCGGCGTGTGAAATTGCGATTGCGGGTCTTGTCGCGGAAAACGTCACCAGTATCCGATCATACGGCCGGCTGTGATTGCCGTCAGCCAGCATGCCAGCGATATTCCACCAAAGGCCGACAACTGCGACTGTTCGCGCGAGGATAGCTCCCGCATCTTATGTGCTTTCCAGGCCGGTAGAAAATGCAGCGCGAGCACATTGAGAAGGCCCAGCGCGATGGCGGGAAACTTGATGTAGATAAATGGATTGTCGACGTATTGTGTGGCGTTGGTTGCGAGCAGACACGTGCCGCTTGTCGCCGCGATCGCGAAACCCGTAGCGGCCACAGGGACGATAGGCCCGGTAATCGCTGTGAGGGGAACGTTTCGCCAGAAGGTCAATAAGCGCAGATCGAGAACAAGAACGGCGCCGAAAAGTGAAGAAACGCCCAGAATGTGGGTGAGATTAACGACGGCGTAGGTCCACACGCCGTGTTCGCGCATGGCGTGGCCCAGCGTCGAGCCCTCCAGCCACGCCATGAATTCGTACAAACAGGTTCCCCCGCGATGCGCTACGTACGATCGGGATAGACGTTGAACGTTTTGCCGTTCCAGATCACCCGCTCGGTCTTGACCTCAAAGCGTTTCGGATCGCTGTTGCGATGGCCGTGTATCGTCACCTTGGACCCTACCGGAATCACGCCTTCCTTTAAACCTGCGCTTGCAGTGCGGGAGCCCGGCGCCAGAGTGAGATCCCAGACCTGGCCCTTGTCGTCGCGTATCTTCATCGTCGCGTGTGGTCCGGCGAGACTTACGCCCGTAGTCACGGTACCCGAAAGCTCAAATTCTTCATTTGAGTTCCCGCCCCAACCGTGATGGCCCAGAGCCGGAAGCGCCAAAAGCGTAAGCGCGAGAATGCTCACGCCTGTCCAGTGAAAGAGTCGTGAATGCATGCTGAAGCTCCTTTGGATGTGTTCACCTACTTAGCAGCTTACCGAACAGAATCGCCTCTATAAAGAGTTTTTCTACGGAAGGAGCCCGGGCGCGAATGAAACACAAAGGCACAAAGGCACAAAGAAAGCCGCCATTCAAAATGATCTTGATGCCGGCTTTCTTTGTGCCTTTGTGCCTTTGTGTTTCATTCGCGCCCGGGCTCCGCATCCTGAATCGCCTGTAACGCATCCTTCCGCTTAGCAATCACGTCGACCAAAACCTTCCTGCCCGCAAAAGGGACACTGAAATCCGGAGCTGAAGAATAAAAATGCCGTCCACGACAAGTTCGACGGCTCCCAGCACCCTGTGTTGCAGCAAGTCGGGGTCACGATACTACGCGGTGAGTCTTTTGACTTCACAGAAAGAGGTCTATTTGCAAATAGCGTGGCCCCGAAAATTTCCGAATTTGAAAATCTCTTCCGAGGACGCCACGCTTGTCAGGCCGCAATGTTTCCCCTATTCTCGTTTGCCATGAATACTCGTATGGTTCTTGCATTCCTGATGGCTTTCCTGGTCGCGCTGCCCGCCAGTGCCACAACGATTAGCGGTCTGGTGTCCGACACGACCGGTGGGGCGCTGCCGGGTGCGCGAGTTGTGGTCCGAGGTGTGGCGACCGGTGAAGAGACCGCCGTCGAAACCGGTGCGGACGGGCGGTTCCAACTCGACGTCCCCGCGGCGGGTACGTATCTGATGATCTTCACTCGTTATGGTTTCTCGGATGCGGCGCGGACAATAACAGTCACGGAGACCGATACGGCGCTCGATGTATCGACGCAGCTCGAGCTCGGAAAGACCAATGTTGAAGTGAGCGTCACGGCGGCTCGCGCCGAGCGCGAAAATCGTCTGATCCCGCTTCACGTCGACAGTATTTCCGCAGCCGGCATCCAGCAGAGCAACGCGCTCTCCACAGGAGACGCCCTTTCCGGCACCGCCAACATTACGCCGGTCGGCAATGGTCCTTTTGGCGTGCGTCCCCGGCTGCGCGGGCTCGACTCGACGCGCCTTCTGGTGCTCGTGGATGGTGAGCGGCTCAATACCGCCCGTCAGGCGACCGACCGCACGGGAGCGGAAGTCGGACTCATCTCAACCGATGCAATCAACCGAATCGAAGTCGTGAACGGGGCAGGCACGACTCTTTATGGCTCCGACGCGCTCGCGGGCACAATCAACATCATCACCAACGAGCCGACATTCTCCGATCGCGTTCGGTGGATTTATGGGTTCAACGGTTTCCTCAGCTCGAACGAAAACGGCGCGCGCGGCACTGCAACGGTCGGCATGACGGCTCCGCGTTACTCCTTCCGCCTGCAGACCGGCATGGAGTCTTTCAGCAACTATAAGGCCGGCGATTTCGATGTCGAAGATACGCGGCCTTTTTTCGCGTCCGGCGCGCTCCGCCGGGCCGATACCATCGACGACAACTTCGGTTTTACGTTCCGCGCGTTTCCGGATCCGTTTAATGCGCCGTATGTTCGCACCAGCAAGGAGATTCCGAACTCCGGCGCCAGAGGCCGGTTCCTGAACTTGTCGGGCCTTGTGAAGCTTGCCGAGAGACGCACGCTGCGCCTCCGTTATCAGCGGCGGCGGATGGACGCGGTTGGATTTCCCGATTTTGCGCCGCCTTACTTCTTCAATGCCACGTCGCTGCCACACAGCAATCTCGATCGCGCGTCCGTGCGGTACGAGGCGCAGGCGGTCACGCGGTGGCTCGCGAACCTGTCGCTGACGGCGCATTACCAGCGGACCGAACGTCTGTTGCAGAATTTGCTGCCGGTCCAGTTTCCGGCCCCGACGCCGACGGCGTTTTTTCCGATCAGCGTGTTCCGCCTCGACATATTGTCCGAAACGGAGCAGCGGGTCTGGACCCCAGGTCTCGACTTTCAGGCCGTGCTCGCTCCGGTGTCGAATCACGTGCTCACCACCGGTCTGACGTTCTATCGCGACCGCAGCGGCGACCAGCGCACCACAACGACCACGACGTCCATGGTCGGGCAGGTGGCGCTCGGCCAGCGCGGCCCCGCTCCCGTCGTGTTCCCGACGCCGGTGCAGCTTGGACCACCTTCGGTGGGGCATCCCGTCCGCGTCCCTGATGCCAGCCTCCGGAACATCGCTGTGTTCGCGCAGGACGAATGGCGGCTCCAGTCGAAGCTTTCGATTGTCGCCGGGCTGCGCGGAGACCTGTATAACGTCACGAGCAAGAAAACGGCAGGCTACGACGTAGCGTCTGTTGTGGCCGGAGCACGGCCGGCTGTCGATCCATCCACGCTCCCGGATCCGAACGGCGCCAGTTACAGCCGGAACGCCCTCACCGGTGACATCGGTCTCGTTGCCAATACCGGCGGCCGCGTCAGCCCATTCGTGCGCTACGGCCGCAGCTATCGCCATCCGAATCTCGAAGAAATGTTCTTTGCAGGACCGGCAACGGCGGGCAGCATCGCGCCGAATGTGAAGGTGAAGCCGGAGCGCGGAAATAACTTTGACGCCGGCGCCAAGTTCAATGTCCGGCGGCTCTCCGCCGGGGCTTTTGTTTTCGTCAATCAGTACAAGGATTTCGTGGTGCAGGACCTCACTACGGCGACCACGCCCGCGGGGCCCCTCGTGCAGGCGACGAACTTCGCAGACGTCCGCATCCATGGCCTGGAGCTTTCGGGGGACGCGCCGATTGTCTTTGCACGCGGCGTGCTGACACTGAGCTCTTCCAGCGCCTTCACCCGCGGCACGATCACTCGCGGCATCAATCCTCTTGATGGCAGCGCTCTGGACGGAAAACCTGCGGACAACATTACACCCGTCAAGGTGCTCGCAACAGCGCGTTTCACGGAACCGCGAGCCCGCTGGTGGGTCGAGTACGGCCTGCGCGCGCAGACTAAAGTGAACCGCGTCACACCGACGTTGCTGACGTCGCCATTCCGCATTGCACAGGATTTGCTCTCACTGGACGGCTTCGCCGTGCACCGGCTTGGCTGGGGCACGAACATCCAACGCGACCGCGATCGGCTTGGCCTCACATTCGCCATCGAGAATCTGACGAACGTGTATTACCGCGAGCACTTCCAGTTCGCGCCCTCGCGCGGGCGAAGTTTCACCGTCGGCCTGAGCGTCGGCGCGTTCTGAGGACGGGAAATTCGGGGACAGACGTATAAATCACCTAATTAGCGGCTGAAACTACTCTGACTGCTAATTAGGTGATTTATACGTCTGTCCCCGAATTTCCCTTACCGGCTTGCCGTCGACATTCCCTTGAACGTCAGCTTCTGCATTCCGGCGGTGGTCTGCGCTATATAGAGGTTACCTTTGGAATCGGTCGCGATCTGGTGGCCCGCTCCAATTATGCCCGGCGGCTCAATGTTCCCCACAATCTCGAGCGTCTTGCGATCGACAATGAAAATGCCCTTGTCGCCGCCAACATAGAGGAACTGCTGGTTCGCGTCCGGAGACATGGCCAGGTCGCGCGCAAATGGGATGTCTTTTCGGACCAGCTGCTTCACGAATTTGCCGTCCTTGGTGAACATCTGAACGCGCCGGTATTCCCGGTCGGCTACATACACGGTCCCGTCTTTTGCGACGCGGATGGCGTGCACAATGCTCAACTGCGGCGGCCCCGGATCCGAGAAGCTCGTCTGAGCAACGATCTGGCAATGGTCATCGTCGGCCGGCTTGTTGCCGAATGCGCCCCACAGCCTCTTGAAGGCGCCGCTATCCGCATCGAAGACAGCGACGCGGTGATTGCCGTAACCGTCGGCCACAAACAATTCGTTGGTCCCCTGGTGGACCCAGACATCCGCCGGCCGGTGCAAATTCCGCGTATCGGCATTGCCTTTGCTCTGATTGCTCTTGCCGATCTGCATGACGAACTTGCCCTCCTGCGTGAACTTCAGAAGCTGGTCATCCGCGACCGGCTTGAGCCCGGGAAGGCCATTCGTGGGACAAGAGTTTCCTCCGAGCCATACGAAACCCTTGTAGTCAATGTGGATGCCGTGCTCGCGTTCCGGCCATTCATAACCATTGCCGGCGCCGCCCCACGCTTTGATGTATTTGCCGGCCGAGTCGAACACGATCACCGGCGGCGCAGCCTTCGATTTGTCTTCCGGCTTGAGCGTCCGCGGGCGATGCAGGACCCAAACATTGTCCTGCGCATCGATCGCGATGCTCGAGGCATCTCCCAGCTTCCATTGCGGCGGTACCTTCGGCCACGCGCGATCCACCTCGAAGGTCGGGACGGCGCGACTTTGCGCCTGAGCGCCGGCGAACCACTTCCCCGCCAGGCCCACGACGATGACCGATGCAATCAGAAGGACACGTCCAATTTTCTCAAGCTTCATGGCTTCCTCCAATGTGCGTCTGTTTCAGGAATTGTCCATTGTAACGCTATACTTCTGGATCTCCTCCTGTATCGAAAAGGAAAAAACAATGAAGGGTCTTTCGAGAAAAAATTGGCTCGGTCTCGCGCTCACGGTTTTGGTCTGCTGCAGAACGACGGTTGCCGCCGCACAAACCGAGAGCGCCGTCCCGGTTCCCAGGGTGGCATTGGTTCCCGCGACTGCTGATTCGTCCGCTACGCGGCTGTATTCGGATGCCTTCTCGCCGGCGCTACTTCGCGCGACCCTTGAAACCCTGGGCCAGCATCGGGATCTTGAATATGGTCTTGGCGTTGTTCCGGACTCCCTCGGGAGTTGTAAATTCCTTTCCGTCCGGGCCAAGGGCTCCGCTACCGACGACATAAAGCATTTTCTTGTCGGGCCCGGAAAAGGCGACGCTGATGACGCCGCGCGGCGCTGGAATCACGCCAAGGTATTTCCCGTCCGGACTGAAAACCTGAACGCCGGGAGCGGACGTAACGTAAAGACGGCCGGCAGCGTCGATCGCCATCCCGTCACCATTGCCGCCGGCTTCGAGCTTTGCGAAGTCTCGCCGGTTCTTGAGCGTACCGTCTGATTGCCGGTCAAATGCGACGATAACCTCTCCATTGGTGACGTAGAGCGTCTTCTCATCGGGACTCAGCATGATTCCATTGGTGCGGAGATTCTCGCCAAGGCTCGTCACCTGGCCGGCAGGATTGACGTAGTAGGCACCGCCCACGGTGAAATACACACCGCCGATCTTGTCGGCGACGAGGTCGTTGAGACGTCCCAGCGGCCTGCCTTCGAATTTGTCCGCCAGGATCCTGCGCTCCGGAGAGAGGACACCCACCGCGGTCGGCTCGGCACATGGCGCTGCACCGGCTGGCCGGCCGGGATCCGTGCAAGTCCTCTGCGCTGCGATGATGCGACCTCTGGAGTCCATCGTTAGAGAGCCTGTTCCATGCGTGTCCTTAAGGAAGACGGAAACGTGGTCGTTCCTGTCGAGCTTGCTGACCTGATTGGGCTGTTCCTGGGCGAACAACACGCCGCCATCGGTCGTGCCGAGAATACCGTCGGCGTTGTCCGTTCCCTGCCAGACAAGCTTCCATTTCGCGCCCGCTGCAACAACCCCTGGGATTTCGATGACGGTCACTTCCCTGACTCCCTGCTGCTGTCCTGCGCCGCGCTGCGGTGCGGCCGCAAGCCGGCTGAGGACCAGAGACGATCCACAGAGACACGATATGGTCATGAACACTTTCAATTTCATAAACTCTCCAATCTGTTGCTCATTATAATGACCGGTGTATTTTTGTGAAAAGAGCGGCAGGAGGACAGGTTCATGAAGAGATTCATGGGCATCGGGTGCATGCTTCTGTGCACGATCGCGACGACGATGGTCGCCCAGGAACCGGAATGGAATGCAACCAACATCAAAGAATGCGATCGAGGCTGTCTGGTCGGCCTCATGGACGGCTACATGGACGCCATCTTCAAGCACGATCCCAGGTTGGTGCCGGCGCTGGCAAAAGATGTCCGTATGACCGAGAACACCGGGCAAATGGATGTGGGCGAGGGAGTGCTCTGGCGATCGAAGGTGGAACCCACCAGCTTCAAGATATACGTGGCCGATCCGGTTGAAGGCCAGGTGGCCATTCAGACGCGCCTCAAGATTCAGGGCCGGGATGCGCTGGTGGTTGTCCGTTTGAAGATCGATCGCGGAAAGATCCTCGAGATCGAGCAGCTCTACGATCGCAATATCAATGCAGCGGCTGTCCCGCTTCTCACGACACCGCGGCCCACGCTGGTCAACGATGTCCCGGCGAGTCAGCGGACTTCCCGTACGGTCATGATCCGCGCGGCAAATTCCTATTTCGACGCACTCGAAGGCGACAACGGCAGGATCGCCGCATTCGCTCCCGATTGCGTGCGGCATGAAAACGGCTATCAGACCGTCAACAATCCGCCGCCGGGAGGACGAATGATGCCCGGCCCCGCTCTGCCAGATCCGGGTACCGAACAGGGCCGGTCCCAACTCGCATTCAGCATGATGACCTGCACCCAGCAGATCGACAGCAAGACATTCGCTTATATGAAACATATCCGGCCGCGCCGCGCGCTGATTGTCGACGAGCAAAAGGGGCTGGTGGGCACCTTCCCGCTGTTCATTCATGATGGGACGCGGCGTGGCGCTCCCGCGGATGCGCCTCCGGGCATGCTGCAAAACCTGGTAACCATGGAAACTTTTGGAATCCGCAGCGGGATGATTCACGAAGTCGAAGTGTTCCCGTTCGTCACGCTGCCTTACGGGCTCGGCAACGGATGGACGCCGGGTTCGGGCCGCTGATCGAAGGGAGGCACTATGCGAAAAACACTCCTGTTTCTGGCTCTCACCGCTCTCGCGTGCGCTGCCGGCGGTGTTCGTCGCGCGGGCGCCGCGGAAGTGCGACCCCGCATTCGCGCGGTCACGGCATTCATCGAAATCGACCAGAACAACTACGCATCCCGAATCGAGGAAGCGCAAAAGTTTCTGGCATCCGCAAAGGAAGCCCTGAACAAAGCGGGTTTCGACGGGGCCGGCGGCCGGATCACCACACAACCGTTTCCGCAGTACACCAAAGGCATGAAGGCCGAGGACGCCGTTGCCTTTGTGGGTAAGCTCCGCGCAGCAGCATCAAAGGGACCAAGCGGCCTCAACATCGGCGCCGCTATGGTGCACGACAACGATGACACCGCACCGGTTTCGCTCCTCGTCGAAATCCTGGCGAAGGTCAGCGTCAATGCGAATCTCGTTATGGCAGACGAGCAGGGCATTCACTGGAAAGCGATTCGCCAGGCCGCGAAGGTCATCAAGCAACTCTCCGAGCGAAGCCCTCACGGTGACGCCAACTTCAACTTCGGCGCTATCGCGATGATGAAGCCTTACGGGCCGTACTATCCCGGCTCGTATCATCTTGGGAAAGGCCGTGCCTTTGCGATTGCGATGGAGGGAGCGGAAGTCGTGGGGGAGGTGTTTCGGCAATATCAGGAACCCGTCGAGGCGGAGAAGCATTTATCCGAAGTGCTGACGAATTACACGAAGCAGGTTGAAGTGACAGCGACGCAACTTGCCAGGACAACAGGCTGGACCTACGAAGGGATCGACGCCACGCCGGCGCCTATTGGAGACCGCTCGATCGCCACAGCCATTGAGTCTTTTATTGGTGCACCCTTCGGATCGCCGGGCACGGAAACCGCATCGGGAATCATTACGCGCGCTGTGCAGTCCACGCCGGTGAAGCGCACCGGTTACTCCGGTTTGATGATTCCGGTGATGGAGGACAACGTACTGGCGAAGCGTTGGGCGGAGGGCACGTTCACACTGGATTCGATCCTGGCGTACTCGGCAGTTTGTGCAGGCGGCGTGGACACGGTTCCACTGCCCGGCGACGTGACCGAAGACCAGATCGCGCGCATCCTCGGAGATGTTGCGTGGCTCGCTTATCGGTGGAATAAGCCGCTGGCGGCCCGTCTGCTGCCGGCACCGGGTAAGCGGGCGGGCGAACAGACGGAGTTTACCGGCAGCATTCTCAGCCGGACGACGATCCAGCCGTTGCCCGGCACCAGGAAAAACTAGCTAAGCTAGTCGCCGCTTGCGCCCGCGGCCGCGCCGCCGGTCAACGCCAGGAATTCAGGATCGCCAATATAAGCCGCACCGATGGTTTTGTAGATTTTCGCCATCGCCTTCGTCAGCTTTGTTTTCTTGTCGGGGTTCTTAACGGACGCGAGAATTATCGAAGTAGCCATCGCAATGATCAATTCTTCGTTCATATGGTCCTCCGGATACAGTATCGAACTGTGGTTTGTCGCCGTCGGTAGTTTCCATCACACGGCAGGTCTTTGTCTCCGAAAAGTTGTGAAATTGGAGCGAACGGTCGGTTAGAGTATCGTGCTGAGACTGGAGGGCGCCTATGTCGGCTGACAACTTTGAGCGCGTAATTTGCGGCTTTTTCATCTTCCTGGTTTTTACATCTCTCGCCTGGGCACAGCAGGATGGTGAGCAGGTGTTCGGCAAATCCTGCGCTACTGGCTACTGCCACGGCCCGAAGGGCACCGCGGGCGGCGCTCCCCGGCTTGCGGCGCGCGGATTCGACCAGGCGTTCATCGCGAGCGTCGTCAACCGCGGCGTGCCGGGAACGGCTATGCAAGGCTTCGCGAATACTTTGTCGCGTCCGGAACTTGCCGCAGTTATCGCATATGTCGCGAGCCTGAACGGTGTCAGCAATTCGACGGCGCCGGCTGCCGCTCCAGTGGCGGTTTCCGGTGAAGCAGCGCGAGGACGTGAACTATTTTCGGACGCAGTGCGCAGCTTCGGACGATGCTCGACGTGTCACGAAGTGAACGGGATCGGAATTCCAGTCGCGGTCCCGATCGCGAACGTGCCGGCGAATGTCCAGGAGCTTCGCGCGATCGCGCCGAAAGTGTCCACCGCCGCGCTCGACGGTCAAACAATGCCCGCACTCGTCGTGAGCAATGGAATGCGCTCGGTAATTTTTTACGACCTGACGACGCCGCCTCCAGTGCTTCGCACAGCGGATCCTGCAGCCGTGAAATTGACGGATGGCAGCTCATGGCGGCATTCTTCCGTGATCGGCTCTTACAAGGATGATGAGCTGGGATCGATTCTGACATATTTACGTGCGGTGTTGAACGCGGGCTAAAGCCTAATTCGGGGACAGACGCATAAATCACCTAATTACTATTAAAAAACCGTTGATCGTAATTAGGTGATTTATGCGTCTGTCCCCGAATTAGGCTCTAGCCCGCGTTCCGAAAGGAATAAGTAAAAATGAGCAAGCAGCCCATGCAACCCGAACAGGCCACGTTTCTGCTGCACTCCGTGGCGCTTCCCTGGCTGAAGATGGAGCACCCGTTGACGCGCAAGGTAATTGAAGCCATCCCCCCGGACCAGGGCGACTATCGCCCGAATCCAAACTCCCGACCCGCATTTGAATTGGCCTGGCATATTGCATCTGCGGAGAATCGATTTCTCGATGGAGTGGCGTCAGGCGAATTCAATTATGGCGGAAGCACGCCGCCGGAGTCCGTGCGGAATTCAGTAGATGTTGCAAAATGGTACGCGGAAACGTTTGAGAGAAACTTCAGCCGGCTCGAAAACTTGTCCCCGGACCAGCTTGTGAAGATCATCGACTTTCGCGGCATCCGTCAGCTTCCGGCGGTTGCGTATCTGATGTCGGGCATGGCCCACACGATTCACCATCGCGGCCAACTGTCCACGTACCTGCGGCCCATGGGCGCCAAAGTTCCTTCCATTTACGGAATGAGCTACGACGACGCTCAGGCGCAAAAGAAATAGACTCGCGGTTCCTTATACGAGGCTCGATACCGTTCGGCCAAGCGCGACTCGTCCCGCTCCTGATCGAATCTCGCCCGGCGGAACAACGCGCGCAATCGGAGTCGTATGACCTTTAACCAGCGCTCAAGCCCCATGTTCATTCCTCGCGCAGTGCGCGCATGGGTTCGACATTTGCCGCGCGACGTGCCGGCAGATAGCTGGCGATCGCGCTGACGAGGCCCAACGCCGCGACAGCGAGAGCGATAGTGAGCGGATCGTTGGGCTGAATGCCGAACAGCAGTCTCTCAGTAATCCTCGACGCCAGGATCGATAACACCGCGCCCAGGAAAAGGCCTCCACCAACAAGCCACGCGGCTTCGCCGAGTATCATGCGCACGACTCGAAACCGGCTCGCTCCGAGCGCCATGCGAATCCCGATTTCATTGCCACGTTGCGCCACCATATAGGCGAGCACTCCATAGATGCCGAGGATCGTTAACACAACGGCCAGAAAGCCGAAGAAACCCGAAACGGTCGCCATCAATTGCTCCTGGCGCAGCGATTCCTGGATGCGCGTCGACAGAACCAGGACGTCGAAGGAAATATCCGAACTGATGTCTCGGAGCACATTCGCAGCCGATGTCGTCACTGCCGGGAGCGACGCGCTCGAGCGGACGACAAATGAGCGAATCAGCCCCTGGTTCTCCTGACTAGCGGAGACAAACACAGTGGGCTTGGGTGGCTCACGAAGCCTAAAGTACTTTGAGTCTTTGACGAGACCCACAATTTGGTAGGTTGGCGCAGGCTCACCCGGTCCCGCTTCGACCTGGACTCCGGTTCCGATCGGACTGGCGCCGTTTAGAAACTGCCGCACGAATGTCTCATCGACGATCGCAACTTTTTGCGACGAGGTCGTGTCCTGTTCCGTGAAATCGCGCCCTGCCAGTATTCGGCTTTCCATTGTCTTGAAGTAGCCGTCGCTGACGGCGTTGAACCAGGCGACCCCCGGCTTGCTGTTTCCTTCCGCGCGTACGAATTCATCCCATCCGCTACCGGTTATTGGAACGATGCGCGCTTCTGCGGCCGAGTGGACACCGTCTGCGTAACGTAATCGTTCCAAGACTTGACGAAACAGTGCAGGGCGCTGCTCGGCTGGATGAGTGAGGCGGCCGACATCGATCCGCACCACATACACGCCTTCGGCGTTGAAGCCGGTATCTGCCGTCATCAGGTTGACGAGAGTCCGTGTAAACAAGAGCGCGCCGACGAGAAGCACCAGCGACAGGGCCACCTGTGACACCACGAGCGCTCTCCGCAATCCCAGCCGCTCACGACTTCCAGCGAGTCCTCTCCCGCCGCTCTTCATCGCCGCGATGGGAGCAGTTCGAGTCGCGCGAACGGCCGGCATCAGACCGAAAAGAATGCAGGTCAAAGCGGTCAGTCCGGTCAACAAACTGACGACGAACCAATCCACGCTGAGACTCACGAATATCGGGTCATTGTCTGTGCTCAGGAACGTCACAAGGCTCTGGGCGAGCAGCCGGGCCAGCAGCGCTCCGCTTATCGCTCCCAGTATCGAGAGCAACACACACTCCGTTAGAAACTGGCACACCAGCCGCCGACGCGATGCCCCCAAAGCCAGGCGAACAGCTACTTCTCTCTGGCGGCCGTTTCCTCGGGCCAAGAGCAGATTCGCTAAATTCGCGCAGGCGATCAGAAGAACCAGCCCGGCGGTTGCCAGAAGCAGCCAGAGTGGTATTGCATACTGGGCTCCCAGCGACGACACACCCGAGGCGGCGGAATACGCACCGAGTTGGTAGTTCAAATAACTCTTTACACTCTCGGGTGGGTAATTTACAGGCAAGGTTTCCTGAAAAAGCTGTGGCGAGATGGATTGCAGGTGAGCATTCGCCTGCGCGAGCGACCATCCGGGCCTGAGACGTCCCATGGCTGCGAGCCACCAGAAATCCCGCCTGTCGAGTTCCTTCCCCATCGTGGCCCCAGCGCAAATCGGAATCGCGACATCGAAGTTCCTTCCCGGTTCCACGCCAAAGAAACTCGCTGAACTGACCCCGATGATCTGGAAGGAGTGACCGTCCAGCGTGAGCGCCTTTTCGAGGGCCGCAGGATCTGAGCCAAATTCCCGCTGCCAGAACCCATAGCTGATGACCGCACCAGAATTTGCACAGCCGCGCCTGTCATCGGCGGACGTAAACAGGCGGCCCAGCGCCGGGCGAACGCCAAGCACTTGAAACAACTCCCCGCTGACCCACAGTCCTTCGGCGAATCGCTTTTCTCCGCCGTTGGTAAGGTTGAATCGATCATCACCCCATACAAAGGCTCCTGCGAAAGCCTGCTGTTGATCGCGAATCTTCTCCCAGAGCGGATTTGTGAGTGAACTGAGCCGGCCGTTGAACTGGCCTCTCCTGTTGGAACGCTCGCCGATGCGAATTTCCGCAAGCTGTTCGGGACGGACCACCGGCAAGCTTCGAATACGAAGCGCATCGACAAGTTGAAAAATCGCGGTGTTCGCGCCGATTCCAAGTGCCAGTGAAAGGATAGCAACCGCCGTGAAGCCCGGACTCTTCCGCAACATGCGGCCGGCATACCGGAAATCCTGGAGCAAATTCTGAATGGGATTCACACTTCGCATGTCCCGACACTCCTCCTTGCGTTGCTCGATGCCGTCCATGGCACGGAGCGCGGCGTATCTCGCTTTATCGGGCCTCATGCCTGCGGCGGTGTTTTCGTCAATCTGCCGCTCGAGGTGATACTGCATCTCTTCGTCCAGTTCCTTTTCAACCTGATTTCGGCGAAACAGGGAACGCAGGCGCAAGGGCAGCACGTAAGACAAGTGCTTGAGCCGCATATCTTCCGGTTCCTTACTCGTGGCGCAGCGCAACCATCGGGTCAATCCTCGACGCGCGCCACGCCGGGACTAAAGCGGCCAACATACCGACGCCGAACAAAAGCAAAACGGATGCGGCCAGTGTCAGCGGGTCGGTGGGTTCAACGCCGTAAAGAAGACTCGACAGGCTGCGCGCGACAACTAGTGTTATCGCGAGACCGGCGAGAGCTCCATTTCCAATCCAAAGCACGCTTTGATGAAGAACGGAAGCGATCAACTCGCGGGGAGTTGCGCCAAGGGCTATCCGGACGCCGAACTCCTGCTTTCGTGCCTCAACAACAAACGACAACAGCGCGTAGAGGCCGAGAGCGGCCAGCGATATGGACAGGAGAGAGAACGCGCTCAGCAAAGCCGCCTGAAGTTCTCGGTTCGAAACCTGTTGTTCGAGGATCGTCTCGAGTGTGCGGATCTGCGAAACAGTCTGGTTTGGATTAATGGCCCAGACTTCGCGTTGCACTGCCGCTGCGAGACTCATGGGGTCCGCCTGTACACGAATTGCGAGATCTCGTGGATTGAAAAACCAGACCTCCTGGCTTTGAGCATACGGCGTATATGCCGCTGCGCGCCTGGAAGGAAGCTCCACTCCTTCTTCCCGCATATCGCCCACAACACCGACCACCGTCAGCCAGGGCCCGCCGGGATTTCCCAGATTCACGTGCCGGCCGATGGGATCGCCGTCAAGCAAACGAGCGGCACCTTCACTGATGATTGCCACAGGAGGATGGTTACGATCGTCTTCCTCGGTGAACCATCGGCCTTTGAGCAAGGGAACCCCAATGGCCGACAGGTATTCGGAACTGGTTTCCCGGCGATAAACCACCGTAGGCGGGATATCTCGGCGGCCCTCAACGAAGAACCCAGTAGTCCCCGCAAAGTTCGTGTATGGCAGAAACGTGGTGAAACCAGCGGATATCACGCCCGGCAGTGCGTGAACGCGATCCAGCACCTCCTGGTGGAATGCGCTGCGCTTTTCAACTGTCGGATACTGAGTTGCAGCCAACTCGAGTCTTAAAGTCAGAACGTTCTGAGGACGAAAGCCGGGGTCAACGGCTCTAATGTTCATCATCGTACGGACCACGAGGCCGGTGCTTGCCACAACGACTACGGCAAGCGCTGTCTCGAATGCAACCAGGAATGCCCGAGAACGGACCCGACCCGCGGACCCTGCATTTCTTGCTCGAAAAGCCTCGCTGAGGTCGATACGGAATGTTCCACGGAACGGCGCAAGGCCAAAGGCAATCCCGCTGAAAAGCGTTACCAATACCGCGAAACCGAGCAGTCGCATGTCGAGCGCGGGGGAGACTGAGCCGGAGAGAGCCGGTGGGATCAACTTGTCCAGAAATTGAAACGAGCCGACCGCAAAGAGCACGCCAACAGCACAGGCCGTGGCAGACAGAAAAACGCCTTCAACCAGTAACTGACGCGCCACCCGGTGCCGGCCCGCACCGAGTGCGGATCGGATCGCTATTTCTCGAGTTCGGCCAATGCCCCGAGTCACCAACAGGTTCGCGACATTGGAGCAAGCGATCGCCAGTACAAGTACAGAGGCTGCGAGCAAGAGCCATAGAGAGAGGCGGGCGTCTCCCACGAACTCCTGCTGGAGCGGAATCACCAGTGCGCCGTAATTCCTGTTGGTTACTGGATAAGTTTCCGCCAGCCGCCTCGCAATGGTCTGCACCTGCGATTCGGCCTGCTGCCAGCCTATGAGCGGCTTCAGACGGCCGACGACCCTTAGAAAGTGAACGTTGCGTTCGGCAGCGTCGGACTGTGTCCGTGGAAACTGGATGGGGATCCAGAGCTGAGTATCTCCGCGCGGAAACTGGAATCCTTCCGGCATGACACCGACGACGACGTGAGGTTGATCATTGATGAGTATCGACTGCCCAACGACCTGGGGGTTCCCACCGAACCGCCGTCGCCACAAGCCGTAACTCAAGATCGCCACTTGCGACTGTCCCGGCAGCCCCTCGGAGCTGTTGAACCAACGGCCCAGCGCGGGCTGAACGCCGAGGAGCGAAAAAAGATTGGGAGTGGCCTGTATTCCGTCGAGCCGTTCCGGTATTCCCTCTCCGGTCAGATTGAAAGCATTCCCGAAATATCCCGCGAGATCCTCGAATGCATCGGACTGCTCTTTCCAATCGAGGTAATTCCCCGTAGCCACGTCGGCGTGTGGATAGCCCAGGCGGGTGTTTTCTTCCCAAACCATCACGAGGCGTTCCGGCTGATAAAAAGAAAGAGGCTTGAGAAGAACAGCATCGACGACACTAAAGACGGCGGTGTTCGCGCCGATTCCGAGGCCCATAATCAGCACCGTCAGGAGAGTGAATCCTGGATTCCGGCGCATCATCCGAAAGGCATAGTGCAGATCACGCAACACGTCTTCTATGAAATGGACTTTGCGCACATCCCGGCATTCTTCCTTGCGTTGCTCGACGCTCCCCATAGCGCGCAACGCTGCATATCGCGCCTCTTCAGAAGTCAGACCGTCGTCGATGTTCTTCTGAATCTGCCGCTCGAGGTGATAGCGGATCTCGTCGTCCAGGTCCTGCTCGACGCGCCGACGTTGGAAGAGCGATCGCAACCGGAGCGGTATGGTATATAACCAGCGTGGGGGCCGCATGGTTTCATCCTTCCTCGAGTCGCACTACCTGCGTGATGGCGGCTGAAAGACGGCTCCAGTTGGCCGTTTCCTTTTCCAATTCCCTGCGGCCGATTCGAGTCAGCGAATAGTACTTGGCGCGGCGATTGTTCTCGCTCGGAGCCCACTCGGCTTTGATCCAGCCTTCCTGCTCGAGCTTGTGCAAAGCCGGATAGAGCGAGCCGTCGCTGACCTGAAGAACATCGCCGGAGACTTGCTTCAGGCGCTGGCTTATCGCCCAGCCGTGCATCGGCTCCAGCGCCAGCATTTTCATGATCAGAAGATCCAGAGTTCCCTGGACCAGATCGGTGGGTTTGCTCATTTTGTTTTCCCTCTCGGTTACCGAGATAAAAATTACACCTGCTCCTCTCGGTAAGCAAGGGGAAAGTGAGATGTCCAGCCTGTACGAGAAAGTTCGGAAAATGTATCATTCGATCGAACGATGGGAGCGTACACATGAATAAAACACCTTCGGACGACAAGCGTTTGATGGATCTCTGCCGGAACTATGCGAAGGGCAGAATCGACCGCCGTGATTTCATGACACGCGCCGCGGCGATGGGCCTGGGCGGACTTTCCATTCCGGCGTTGATGGAGACCTTCCTGGAAAATCCAGCCGTCGCAGCGGCACAGACAGGGAAACTGGCGCCGCTCGATATCGCGGAGTGGAGCTACTTCTGGGTCGGGGTCGAGCGTGAAGAACGCAACGGCGGCGTGGTCGTGAACGGCAGGCAGATGTACATCGAGTATCAGATCCCCACGCGGGTTCGGTATCCGTATCCGATCGTCCTCGTGCATGGCGGTGGCGGCCAGGGTCTGGATTGGATGCACTGCCCGGATGGACGCCGCGGCTGGGCTTCTTATCTGCTGGAAGAAGGTTTCAAGGTGTACGTTGTGGACCGGCCGGGTCACGGCAAATCACCGTATCACCCGGATCTGCACGGTCCGTTCCCGGCGCAGAACATTACGTTGGATAACATTTCTGCGCGGTTTACATCGCAGGCCGCCATACAGCCCAACGCGAATCAATTCGTAAAGAAACACAATCAGTGGCCGGGGACTGGAGCTGTCGGATCGCCTGAGCTGGCACAACTGGTTTCTTCGCAGGGCGGGTCCTTTATCCAGCCGGCAGCAAAGGCGCACGAGGTCTGGCGGGAGCGCGGAGCGATGCTTCTCGACAAGATCGGACCGGCGATCATCATGACGCATTCGGCAGGCGGCCCGTTTGGCTGGCTTGTGGCTGAGGCGCGGCCGAACCTCGTGAAAGGGATCATTGTCATTGAAGGGGCCGGTGGCTCGCCGTTCAGCCAGCAGACGCCGTGGGGACTCTCGACGATTCCGGTCACGTACGATCCGCCAGTCAAGGATCCTGCCGAAATCAAGACAAAGACCGTCACGTCCGCGGAACCGGGGGTGCAACCTTATAAATTGCAGGAAGAGCCCGCGCGGAAACTCAAAAACCTGCTGGGAATCCCGATGGTTCTCGTCACGGCTGAAGCGTCGTTCGCTGCGCCGGGCAGTCCGGCCGCGATGGCGTTTCTCAAGCAGTCGGGATGTCAGGCTGAAGAGCTGAGACTGACCGATCACGGCATCCACGGCAATGGCCACATGATGATGATGGAGAAAAACAACCGCGAGGTGCTGCAGCCGATCCTCGATTGGATCAAGAAGAATGTTTCCACTTCGGGAGCAAAACCGGCGGCAGCTGCCAAACGCGCCAAGGACGAGACAACAGCGATCAGGCTGGCCGACCAGGGTCATTTCTGGGTGAACACCGAACACAAGAAGATGCCCTACGGAACGATCGTCGCCGGTCAGATGTTTGTAAAGTACGCCATACCCGCTCAGGTGCGGCATCCCTTCCCTGTCGTTCTTGTGCATGGGGGCGGAGGCCAGGGCGGACATTACATGGGAACCGGTGATGGAGTCGCGGGCTGGGCGCACTACTACTTGCAGGAAGGCTACAAAGTTTACATCGTGGACCGGCCGGGGCACGGCCGTTCGCCGTATCATCCGGATGCCCTCGGCCCGATCACACCCGTTCTCACCTACTCCACGGTCACCGGGGACTTCATGCGAGCCGTAAAGAATCCGAACCCGCGGTGGAAAGGAACCGGAGACGTGGGAGACCCGTTGATCGATCAGTTCCAGGCCGGACAAAATTCGGCGCCGCAGGACAATGTCATGGCGCATGGGTTGTGGGCAAAGGGCGGCGCAGAGTTACTGGATAAGATCGGCCCCGCGATCATCGCAGTTCACTCGGCAGGCGGGCCGTTTGGTTATCTTGTGGCGAACGAGCGTCCAAATCTCGTCAAAGCCATTGTGGATGTGGAAGGCGGGTGGAACCCGTTCGCCGGCCAGTCACTCTGGGGCATCACGGGCACGCCGTTTGCTTTCGAGCCACCGGTGAAGGATCCTGCTGAGTTGAAGCTCAAGGATATGCCGTCAGCGACAGGTCAGGGGCAGGGATACAAGCTCCAGGAAGAACCTGCGAGAAAACTGATCAACCTCCTGGGTATTCCGATAGTTCTGGTGACTGCCGAGTCTTCCGGACGGAACACGGCTGCGAAGATGGCGTTCCTGAAGCAGACCGGATGCACGGTGGAAGATTTACAATTGAAGGATCGCGGCATCCTGGGCAACGGCCACTTCATGATGATCGAGACCAATCGCCGTCAGGTGTTCGATGTGATCAATGGCTGGCTCGTGTCGAAGATCCAGAAGAGCTGACGGCAGAACGATACAAACGCGGGCTAAAGCCCGCGACTACATTTGTGGAAACCGGCAATGGGCACGACCAACCGACGGCCCAACCATCAATGTAGTCGCGGGCTTTAGCCCGCGTTCCTTTTTGGTATACTTCGGCCCATGCCTAAACGTCGGAGCTTTGAAGTCCCTGGACTCCATCACGAGAATCCGATCCCCATGGGTTCGATTATCGGCAACCTGATGATGACCAGCGGAATCTTTGGAATGGAACCGGAAACCAGGAAGACGCCAGACGATATCGAAAGCCAATGCAGGCTGATGTTCGCCAATGTCCGGCGCGTGATGGAAGCGGCGGGCGGATCTCCGGCAGACATTATCAAGATGGTAGTCTGGGCCAAAGACAAAACATTCAAAGACGCGATGAACAAAGAGTGGCTCTCCATGTTTCCCGATGCTCACTCGCGGCCCGCGCGGCACACAATGATGTACAGTGGTTTTTCAGGAAACACCCTGATCCAGTGCGAAGTCGTGGCTGTGCTTTCCACTGATCGCTAGTGTTGTCATCTTCTTCCAGAACGCACGATGCATATGCGGCGTGGCGTCTGCCTGCCTTCCGGCGTTACTTCACCGGCAATGCCATCCTGTTTCTGGGCTGGCAGATGCAGAAGGTTGCCGTCGGCTGGGAAATCTACGAGCGCACGGGTTCCGCCCTCAATCTGGGCTATGCCGGTCTCGCTCAGTTCTTTCCTCAGGTTCTCTGGGTTCTCGTCGCGGGCCATGTGACCGACACGTTCAATCGCAAACGCGTTCTCATGGCGGCGCTGGCATTCAACGCTCTGGCCTCGGTGGGACTGGCGTTGAACTCGGTGCGCGGCGGTTCGGTTTATCTCATCTATGCCTGCTTGTTCGCCACAGGGACGGCGCGAGCGTTTTTCATGCCGGCGAGGTCCGCTTTTCTTCCGCGGATCATTCCCTTACCAATCTTCAGCAATGCAGTGTCATGGAACTCGACGGGCTTTGAGCTTGCATCGATGACGGGTCCGGCCGTGGGCGGACTTCTCATCGGCTTCTTCAGAAGCGCCACTCTCGTGTACGTGATTACGGCGTTGGGCGCGATCACGTTCGTGATTATGCTGGCGAATATCCCATACAAGCATGCGGCGCAGGAACGTCTTCCGATCACTCTTCACGCGCTGTCCATGGGATTCCGTTTCATTTGGAAGTCGAAGGTCGTGCTGGCGTCAGTGATGCTGGACATGTTCGGCGTGCTGCTGGGCGGCGCGACCGCGATGATGCCCATCTATGCGAAGGATATCCTGCAGGTGGGGCCGCGGGGATTGGGCTGGCTGATGGCTGCGCCGTCCATCGGCGCGTGCACGATGGCCCTGCTGCAGGCGCATCGCGGCCCGCTTCGAAAGGCCGGCAAAACGCTGCTATTTGCGGTCGCCGTGTTCGGAACAGTCACGACGGTGTTCGGTCTTTCCAGGAACTTCTGGCTGTCGATGGCCATGCTCTACGTCCTCGGATCGTGCGACAACATCAGTGTGGTTGTTCGATCAACACTGATTCAAATACTAACCCCGGATGACATGCGGGGCCGCGTGTCCGCCTTGAATGGACTTTTCATCGGTACTTCCAACGAACTCGGCGCTTTCGAATCAGGTCTCGTTGCAGGACTCCTCGGCCCTGTCTTCTCGGTGGTCTCCGGGGGAATCGGGACGCTTATCGTCGTTGCCGCCATTGCGTGGCTGTTCCCGCAACTCCGCAGCTACGGCCGGCTGGACCAGGCCGCACACTAGTGGCAGTATCGCGACCACTGATTCCCCTCCTGAGAAGGGCATCAACATACTTGACTCAAATGACTGATCACTGATGGCCACTGACCAATGACCAATGGACTTGAGCCATTTAGAAATTACCATTTAGAAAATTGTGCATTTAACAGTCGTAATTCTCTAAATGTTCATTGTTCAACGACTCAAGTCCATTGGTCATTGGTCAGTGGCCATCAGTGATCAGTCATTTGAGTCAAGTATGTTGATGCCCTTGAAAAGGGAGGGGAATCCGTGTTCGTCTAGTCTTTCGGCTCAGCGGTGTTCTGTACGAACTCGAAGCCGAAGCGGCCCTTAATGCAGAGGTGGCCGTGGGTGACACTGACGTCCATGGGTGATGTCACTTTCACGATCCGGTTGTCCTGAGTATGGAGAGTGAGCGTGCAGCCGACACCACAATAGGGGCAGATCGTGTCGGTCTTGTTTTGCTTCGATTCGTTCCACGTGCCGGCTTCGCGCATTTCGTATTCGCTCTTGAACATGAGCGCGCCGGTGGGGCAGACGCCGATGCAGTTTCCACAGTAGACACACGCGGAATCCGGAAGGGGGACGTTGGCTTCGGTGGAGATCCGGGCATCGAATCCGCGGCCGGCGACGGCAATGGCGAATGTGTTCTGCGCATCGCTTCCGCAAGCTTCGACGCATTTATAACAAAGGATGCACTTCGAGTAGTCGCGCACGTAGAGATCGTTGTCGACCTTCACGGGCTGGTGCACCGTTCCCGCGTGGCTTCCATCGGAAATGTGATGATGGCCCGGCTCGCGGGCATCACGCTCACCGGCCGCAGTGGCTGCGTCGGGCGGACCATAGCGTTCGGGATGCGCATCGTATCGATCGATGTAAGACTGCGCTTGCGGCGCGGTGGAGAGATCGACCGACGAGCCGAGGAATTCCAGGACCATCTTGCGCGAAAGGCGGACTCGCTCCGAATCGGTCTTGATGTCCATTCCCGCTTCGACTTTTCGAGAGCATGCGGGCACCAGCGTGCGAGCGCCCTTGATTTCGACGACGCAGATGCGGCACACGTTCACGGGCGTCAGGTTTTCCAAATAGCACAAAGTCGGCGTGTCGACGCTGATCGAACGACACGCTTCCAGAATCGTCCACGTCTCAGGAACCTGCATCGGCCGGCCATCAACAATGATCTCGACCTGCTTCGGCTCGGCTTTCTTCGGCGCTTCCGGCAGGTGGCGCGGGCGTGGTGGTGGTGTAAACCAGATTGGATCGCTCATGCCTCGTCTTTCCCTCCCGGAATCGGATTCAAGTTTGCCAATGCGGACTCGATGGCGTTCGACGCCGTCTGACCAAGGCCACAGATGGAAGCGTCGCGCATTGCCTGGCCAATCTCTTTAAGGAGCGCCAGCTCATCGGATCGTGATCCGATCGTCCGTCCCGAGCGCAGCCGCGACAGCAGCTCTTCCTGACGCACGGTTCCCACGCGGCACGGAACGCACTGGCCGCAGGACTCGTCGCGGAAGAATGCCGCAACACGGGTCAGAATGTCGGCCAGATCCACGGTCTCGTCAAAGATCAGGACGACGCCGGACCCGAGCGTGGCCCCGATTGCCCGAGTTCCTTCGAACGTGAGCGGGACGTCGAGCTTATCCGGACCAATAAACATTCCCGCCGCACCGCCAAGCAGGATCGCGCGTATTCCCTTTCCTTCCGGCACTCCGCCCGCCATATCGATGAGTTCGCGCAGGGTTCTGCCGAACGGGATTTCGTAAAGGCCCGGACGAACGACGTGTCCGGAAACACAGAACAGCTTGGGACCGCTTGATCCCGATGTTCCAACTCCTGCGTACGCCGCGCCGCCCGCGGCGATGATCAAAGGGATGTTCGCAAGCGTCTCGACGTTATTGATGAGGGTCGGTTTTCCAAAGAGTCCCACGTGGACGGGAAACGGCGGCTTGTTGCGAGGTTCTCCGCGTTTGCCTTCAATCGAATTGAAAAGAGCCGTCTCTTCGCCGCAAATATAAGCACCTGCGCCGCTCCGCAATTCAATGTCGAAGGCGAAGCCCGAACCGAGAATGTTTTCTCCCAGAAGGCCCGCGGCTCGCGCGTTTTCGATCGCTGCACCGATGCGGTGTGCGGCCAGAGGATATTCGCCGCGCACGTAGAAGTAGCCGCGCTCGCTCCCGGTTGCGTAGGCCGCAATAGTTATCCCTTCGATAACTCCGAACGGATCGCCTTCCATCAGAAGCCGGTCTTTGAAGGTACCGGGTTCGGATTCATCGGCGTTGCACACAACGTAGTGAGGACGTGCCGGGGCCCTGGCAACAGCTTCCCATTTCCGGCCGGTGGGAAAAGCCGCGCCTCCGCGCCCCAGGAGATTTGAAGCAAGTACTTCCCGGATGACTCCCTCGGGACCAAGCTCCAGAGCCTTCTTGAGCGCCACGTACCCGCCGTCGGCCTGGTAGGCTTCGAGACTTTCCGGTTGAACGCGTCCAATGCGACGGATGAGGCGGAGGTCTTCCTGTCCAGCTTGTGGGACGGAACGGCGGAGCGATTCAAGTCCTTCCGGTTTTCCGTTCAGGGAATTGGCCGCCGAGATGATTTCTGCTGTTGTCGAGACCGGGCCCTGCGAAAACAATCTCGGATTTTCGCCGGCCTGGCTCACCATGACTGCGGGAGCGCGCTCGCACAGTCCCAGGCAGGGGCTGCGCTTCCAGGTGAATTGGGGAATAGAGATGCTTTCCATCTCCGAGCAAAGGCGTTCCGCTCCCTTGATGCGGCAGGCGATGTCGTCACAGACATGGATCACTCCCGGCGGGGACGGCGTCAGTGAAAACAGATGATAGAAGGTCGCTACACCGAAAACCTCCGCGGGAGGAAGCGTGAGCCGGCGGGAGATATAGTTGAGCGCCGCCGGAGGAAGCCAACCAAAGCGTCTCTGAACGGCGTGAAGAACGGGAAGAAGGAGGTCTCGCTGGGACCGGGCGGCATGTCCGCCAAAAGTCGCGGAGTGCCCTTCGGTTTCAGTATCTCTGACTCCGCCTGCCCAGGCGGAAACCGGAGGACCGAGGACAGAGTCGACGGCAGCACGCTCCGTAGCGCCGGCCTCGATTTCGTGAAAGCGAATATCCATCTAATACTTCTACATCTTCTCCACGCGAATCGCGGCGGCTTTGAATTCTGCGGTTCCCGATTTCGGGTCTGTTGCGTCGATCGTCAACAGGTTCGTGGCGACGTCGTCCTGAAAGTGCAACGTCATGAAAGTGAGTCCGGGCCGCAGCGATTCGTCGCGGCGTACCGGTACGGTGACGGCGCCTCGCCGCGACAGTACTTTAACGAGCTCTCCATCCCGGACTCCCAGACGCGCCGCATCTTCCGGTGAAACGTCGAGCGTTTCTCCACGGCGCAGCGGCGAGCGGTAGCCGGATGTCTGGACACCGGTGTTGTACTCGTCCAGCCGCCGGCCTGTCGTGAGGCGCATCGGAAATTCGGCAGAGAGCCGTTCGACGGGCGGATCGTGTTCCACCGGGCAAAACGATACCCGCGGACCATTGAGAGGCCGCTCCCAAAGCCGGCTGTGCAGAAACAATTCGCCCGGATGGTTCTCGTCATAACAAGGCCATTGAATGCCCTTGAGTTCTTCCAGCCGCGCGTAGCTCATTCCGGCATGAACCGGGCTGAGGGCGCGCACTTCGTTCCATATCTTTTCGGCATCCGGCACTCCCCAGTCATAGCCCATGCGGCGAGCGACGTCGAAGAGGATGGCGACATCGTCTCGAGCCCCGGGAACAGCCTGGATAGCCTTGCGCACGCGCTGAACGCGGCGCTCGCTGTTGGTCACCGTCCCGTCGCTCTCGCACCAGGCCGCGCTGGCGGGCAGGACCACGTCAGCCAATTCGCCGGTCTTCGTCAGGAAGATGTCCTGGCAAACCATGAACTCGAGTCCTTCCAGAAGGTGCCTGGCATGATTCTGGTCCGCCTCCGACTGGAGCGGATTCTCACCAATCACGTATAACGCCTGAAGATCTCCTCGTTCCATCGCTTCGAACATCTGCGAAAGATGCCATCCTTTGACCGCCGGTATCGGAGCACCCCAATGCTTTTCGAACTTAGCGCGAAGCGGAACGTTTTCTACATGCTGGAATCCCGGCAGGCGGTCCGGCAGAGCGCCCATGTCTCCGCCACCCTGAACGTTGTTTTGACCGCGCAGCGGATTCACTCCACACCCGTAACGCCCGACGTGTCCCGTAAGCAGGACCAGATTGATCAGCGCCAGGACGTTGTCCACAGCGTTGTGATGTTCGGTGATTCCAAGCGTCCAGCAGATCATCGCCTTGTCGGCCCTGGCGAATGTGCGCGCCATTTCCCGAATGACTTCGCCCGGAACTCCCGTCTCACGCTCGGCGTATTCCAGTGTGTAGGGCTCTACGACGCGGCGGTAATCGTCAAACCCAGTCGTGGCGTTTTCAATGAACTCCTTGCATTCCAGGCCGCCGGCGATGATTTCGCGCCCCATGGCATTGGCCAGGGCGATATCCGTTCCGACGTCGAGGCCTGCCCACACGTCCGCCCATTGAACAGAACTGGTTCTTCGCGGGTCGATCCCGTAAAGACGAGCCCCGTTCCGCACTCCTTTAAGGAGGTGATGGAAGAAGATCGGGTGAGTCTCCCGGGCGTTAGAGCCCCAGAGAAGAATCACGTCGGCCTCTTCGATCTCCTGGTAGGAGTTCGTACCCCCGCCCGCTCCGAATACCGTCGCCAGACCGGCGACGCTCGGGGCGTGTCAAGTACGGTTGCAGCTATCGATGTTGTTGCTCCCGATCACCACGCGCGCAAACTTTTGCGCGATGAAATTCATTTCGTTGGTGCTCTTGGAGCAGCTGAACAGTCCGAAGCTCTGAGGGCCGCGCTTCTCGACCGCAGACTTCAGGCCGTTCGCCGTGCGTTCCAGCGCCTCATCCCAGCTGGCCGGCCGCAGGACGGAATGCCGTCCCTTGTCTCGAACCAGAGGCTGAGTCAGCCGGACGTACGGCTTGGCTTTGGACATAAATCCTCCTGGCGCTGAGTATACTAATCGATCCGGATAAATGCAGGCAACCGGGGACGGGGCGGTAATTCGGGGACAGACGTATAAATCACCCAATTACCGGTTTTAAAGCGTCGTTGATTCCGCAACTGGGTAAATTACGAGTCTGTCCCTCGAATTTGTCCCCGAATTTGTCCCCCGAATTACCGCATAGCCTGAAATACCCGCAATCGCGATGATTTTGTGGTACACGTTGGAATTGTGAGCTAAATTATGCAGTTCAACCGCGTTATGTCGCTTAACCCTTTTAGGAGGACTGAGTGATCACCAACGAACCCGAGAAAACATCCGCACCTGAATATCGTCTTGACGTGAAACTTCGTGATGTCCTGACCAACTCACCCGGACAGCGTGGTCCGGCGCAGTCGGCACTTGCCGTCGAAGAGGGTTTGCCGGAACCGATCTACCCGCAGCGCCCGGAAGTGATGTGGGAAACCGAGCGTAAGTACCACAATTTCAAAGCCTGGCGTACGTGGAAGGGCCTCGGAGCGCCTTATTTCAAGTCGCGAATCCTGCCGGGCGAGCTTCAGCCCCTCATCTCTTATCTTTTCAGCGAATGGAAGTGCAACCTCGATTGCCACTACTGCTGGTCCTATGACAACAGCGTGAAGGGCATGACGGAACAGACGGCCCGGCAGTCCATTGATTGGCTGCACTCGCTCGACAATCGTTTACTGGCTCTGATGGGCGGGGAGCCGCTGTTGCGGCCGAAGTTCATTCACAAGATCGTTTACTACGCAGCGAAAAAGGATTTTCTTGTGTACCTGCCGACGAATGGACGGCTCATGAAGCCCGACGTGATCGACCGGCTGGGCGATGCGGGTCTCGGCACCGTGAACCTGGCCGTCGACTGCATCGACGAGAAGCCGGGCCTCGCCAAAGCGCTGACGCCGATTCGGCCGTATTTCGAATACCTGCTGAAAAACATGCGGAAGTACTGCTACTCGGTGTTTTTCAACGTTTGCATCTGCCGGACGAACATGGACGATGTAAAGGCATTGACGGAGCTTGCCCACGATCTCGACATCGGGATCGACTATCACATCGTGGAATCGCCGCTCATCGATGCGCCGCACTTCAAACATCACGATCAGAACAGCACGTTTCTCACACCGGCCGACTACCCGAAGGTGGATGACCTGATCGATTGGATTCTGGACAAGCACGCGCAAGGTTACAAGATCGTCAATCAGAAAGCGCGGATACTTCAGATGAAGGAGTTCCTGCGCGGACACATCGCGCCGTGGGGCTGCCGCGCTGGCCGCAACACTGTAATCATCCGTACGGACGGCACGCTGGCGCCCTGCTTCCCCATGTACTCCGCGACTCACGACTGGGGCGTTGTCGGAAAGCCGAAGTTCGATAAGCATCAGCTCAGCGAGATGAAGAAGGAGTGCGAGCTGCATTGCTTCTCCACACTGAACCACATCGTCAGCTACGTGTATAACAACGGACGCGTGATCCGGTGGATATTGAGGCACGCGAAGACGGGCTTCACGACCGCGCAAGGAACCGTCGAGTAAAAAAGGAACGAACGGGTAATTCGGGGACAGACGCATAAAGATCTGACCAATGCTCAATTCCCAATGCTCAATTCTCATCGGATGAGCATTGGGAATTGAGCATTGGTCAGATCTTTATGCGTCTGTCGACAAAGCGGCGAGGCCGTAACTGGTAGCGGGTAAAACCTTCTCGATTGGCTTTCAAGGTTTCGTCGCCATCGACTCCGGACGCCATGTAGCCCCAGTGCGCGGGAGGAAGAGCCTTTCGGGCCATCGCTTCGAAGTCGAAAACATCCAGCGCATCGGCGGCGCTGGCGAGTGGACTCTCCTGACCGAACAATTCGGCAAGCGGCACTCCGGCGAGCAGCGGACTGCCTGCAAGAAACTTCAGGAATTCGCGACGATGAGACATTGAATTCACTTTCTCCGCTCGATGCGGATGAGTTTGAGTTTTTCCGAGATGAGTGAGGTTTTGAGTTTGATAGCCACGGATTACGCGTAATCCGTGGCTACTTTACCACAAGGCGGATGTGCGTTGTGGCAGGTGGTTGAGTTGGTTAGTACGTGTTTTTCTTGGCTTTATTCTTGGATGTACCCGTCTTCGAGTTCGTAGCCTTCGAGCTGGCCTGAGTTACGTTGATGCTGGTGGCCATCTTAGCGCCATTCTCATCCTTCCAGTTCACGGTAACCTCGGATCCTTCCTTACCCATCAGGCTGCGAATATGATTGCTCGCGGCCTGTTTTCCCGTCCTGGTGTTGTTGGTCGCCGATTGATCCACTCCCTCGACTTGCGTGGTCTCGTCCCACTTGAACGTCTGTTCCAGACCGTTCTCGGTCCGAACCATCATCGTCTTCTTGGTCATGTCCACTCGAACAAGTTCGCCCCTGACTTCCTGTTGCTGAGCCCCAGAGTAGTTTTTGTTCTGCTCTGTTGCCTGCTCTTTAGGCGCAGGGCGCGGTTGATACGTGTCGGTCCTTCCCTGCTCATTGCCGGCCTGAACGCCTTGATCGCGCTGACACGCGACAAGGAAAAGCCCTGAGAGAAAGCAGATTAGTGAAAGGACTAAGAGTTTCTTCATGCTACCTCCGATCAGTTTCTGACAGACAAGGCAACCGGGTGATCAGCCCCGGTTACCGAACTCAATCCTGCGTGCTGGTACGAGGCCGCCGCGACGGTGAATACTTTTCAAGGGCGGCGACAAATGGCCTCATGACATCGTTCGTTGCGACGCGGCCGTTCAGCAGAATGTCCTCGGCGCTCATGGCTTTCCCGTAGACGTCCTGGTTGTCGTCGTCGTCGATGGTGATTACAGAACCATCCAGCGAGATTCCGGCGAACAATCCCTTCGAGCGGGAATACGCGAACACTGCGGACTTCAGAAGAATGTCGGTTCCAACTTCAGCCGTGCGCCCAACGGGGCCGGCCGTTGCGCTGGCGTCTGCGCCCAGCTTGACCTTACCCTTGAGCAGACCTTTGAAACCCTCCTCGTTCGTGAAAACAAGGACGAGGTCCGTGGCTTCCACGCCAAGTTGCAAACCGAAGCTGCCCCCACCGATCTCAATAAATGACGGCGGGCTCCATCTGCCGTTGGGGAGGCGGTGCGAAACGAGACCTTTCCCGTAACGGCCGCCAATACCGAATGCGCCCTTCACCACGTGAGGAATGACGGCGACCGCTTTCGCGTTCGCCATCAGCTCGTCAGGTATTCCCTTTTCGGGAACCTGCATGATTTCCGTCAGCACCGTAGCCGCCTTGGTGACTCGTTCACGTTCGGCATCGGTAACCTTGGCAAATACGAGTGACGCAGTCAGAAGGACCAATGAAAGAACACTGACAAATACAACGCTACGTTTCGACATACTCAGACGCTCTCCTTATTGTTGGAAACCTCGCGGATCGCGTCCCGGGCCCTCAACGTTTCCTCCTCCCGAGCCTTCCACGACGACTCGAGCACCCAGTAAGGCACGATCCTCCGCGAGGTTCTGCGCAGCCACTGCGAGCCGTACGGTCTGGCGTGCCTGCGCAATGATTTCGTTTTGATCCGCCCTTAGATGAAACAAACGAACAGTCTCATCGAGAGCGTGTTCGGCCTGGCGCAGCTCGTCCTTTGCCAGCACATTGGCGCGCGCGCGCTGCGCCAGCCGAACAGCTGTGAATGCCTGTTTCACTTCCGTGTGAACTTTGCCTTTGGCTTCCCTGACGTCTTCGAGACTTCCGCGCTCGAAGTAGTAGATCCCTTGAAGGACGGGATAGCGAACGGTGCTGCCCTCTTTGCCGGGTTTGTTTTCCAACACGACGAAGGCGCTTGGATTGGCAACGAGATAGTGTGGCTCCGCTGTCACGAATATGGCAAAGGTCGAGAGGTTCGTCGTGGCCTGCAATTGGCTTCGCGTCCCTTCCAGCATGAGCTCCCCAAGATTCACGATCCGGCCGTCGGGCGACACCACCCAGAGGACATACGTGTTGTAATCGCCGCCGAATAAAGTTGCCGGTTTCATGCCGTCAACTTCGGCCGCGACAGTGGTGATGCCGCCCCTACGTTCCACTTTCGCTACGCCAGTGGCATCGGGTAGCCGATCCGTGGAACGCAACTGGACCCTTGCTCTGCGGCCCTGCGAGCAGGTTACTGTTGTCGCCTCTCGCAGAACCCCAGCCTGGAAAGCACTTTCACCATTAAGGTAAAAAAGAAACGATCCCAGGAGAAGGATCCGACTAAATTTCATCCATGACCTCGAAAGATGTATCGCATACTGTCTTCCAAAGATTCATCAGACCCACTGCCCTCAAAATATGGCCTTTATGGCTGTTCATGTGTGACTCGCCATTCCACTTTGAACAGGAATCCGGGAAATTTGCCGTTGGAAGGGATCGTGCAACTAAGAGGCTATGTTGCTGGGACTTGCACTAGTAATGCTGCTGCTGTGGATTATAGGAATGATCACGGCGACAACGCTGTATGGATTTCTTCACCTGTTCCTGCTGGTCGCCGTAGTGGCTTTCCTGATCGACGTCATCGAAGACTCACTGTGATCTAGAACAGGGGCAGCTGCGAAGGCCCCGGCCGCCGGAACGCTTCGGCCGAGAGCCTCGGCCGAGCTGTGTTCAATCCGGCCTTGCGGCATGACACTTCGAACAGCTCCGAGATTTGATCAGCATATGCTCCGCTTCCCTGCATCCTGGAACCGAAGTTCGGATCGTTCAGGCGTCCGCCGCGGATGGAACGAACGCGGTTGAGGATTTTCTCTTTCTGAAGCGGCCGGTGAAGCGTCAGCCATTCTTCGAAGAGAGGCGCCACGCCATAGGGCAGGCGCAGCGGAACGTAACCCGCTACGACGGCACCGGCTTTCGCGACTGCGGAGAGGATTGCCGGCATTTCATGGTCGGTTAAGCCCGGAATCACCGGCGCAACCAGAGCTCCCGTTGGAACCCCCGCCTGCGATAGCGCTTCGATTGCCGCCAGTCTCCGGGCGGGTTGGGAAGCGCGGGGTTCCAGCTCTCGCGCCAGGTCGCCATCCAGCGAAGTGACCGATACGAACACCAGGGCGCCATTGAACCGCGCGAGTTCGGCAAGCACGTCGATGTCCCGCGTCACCAGCTCGTTCTTCGTAATGATGACGACGGGGTTCCGGAACTCCGCCAGCACCTCGAGGCACCGGCGCGTCAATTTCAAACGCCGCTCAACGGGCTGATATGCGTCCGTGACGCCGCTGATCGCGATCACCTGCGGCTCCCACTTCCGCGCGGACAACTCGCGGCGCAGCAGTTCGGGCGCGTCTTCTTTCACGAGAATCTTTGTCTCGAAATCGAGTCCGGCAGAAAACCCGAGATATTCATGATTCGGCCGCGCGAAACAATAGATGCAGCCGTGCTCGCAGCCTCGATACGGATTGATGCTGGCCGCGAAACCAACGTCGGGACTGTCGTTGTAATTGATAATGGATCGCGTTTCGTCCTTCAGGAAGGTCGTGTGTGGCGCCGGGTCCTCCGGTTCGTCCCACTCCGACACCTGGTACGACGTTTTCTCAAAGCGATTCGCTGGATTGCTGGCGGCCCCACGGCCACGCTTTTCTGAACTCACACCGGTATTTTCGCACGGTTTTGTTCGATATAATCCGCACCATGACTTACGAGGCGGCCGCGGATCATCTGGCGCGTCTGGGACAGGATTTCCATCGGCGCGGCTGGGCGCTGGGAACGAGTGGAAATTTCAGCGCCGTTATCGAACATAACCCGCTGCGGCTGGCCATTACATCCAGTTCAGTGGATAAAGGCCGCCTGACCGCCGATCAGATTCTCGAAGTGGATTCGGCGGGGGGCAGGGCGGACGCTACGCCCGGAAAGCCTTCAGCCGAGACGTTGCTCCATCTGGCGGTCGTGCGTGTGACCGGCGCGGGTGCGGTTCTGCACACGCACTCGGTCTGGAGCACCATTCTTTCCGATTATCACAACGGCCGCGGCGGGTTCTTCATTGAAGGCTACGAAATGCTGAAGGGGCTGGAAGGTGTCGGCACACACGAGCATCGCGAGTGGCTGCCGATCCTCGAAAATAGTCAGGACATGCAGGCGCTGGCCGGAGAAACCGAGGCCATGCTGCGTGAGAGTTCCGGATTGCACGCGTTTCTCATTCGCCGCCACGGCCTCTACACCTGGGGCAAGGACCTCACTGAGGCCGCCCGTCATGTGGAGATTCTGGAGTTCCTCCTCGAATCCGTCGGCCGCCGGCAGATGATGGAGCCGCAGTATTAGAGATCGTAAAAAGGAGAAGGTATGGCAGTACTTCGAATCCCGGAGAAAAACCGCAGTCTGACTGAAAAATCTGCGATTACCGATTACCTGCACGGAATCTCGATTGACTACGAGATTTGGGAGCCGGAGCATCCGGTTGGACCCGACGCAACCCAGGAAGAGATTCTGAGAGCCTATACGAAGGAAATCGATGCGTTAAAGGCCAGGGGCGGCTATGTCACGGCGGATGTGATCACCGTCAATCCCCAAACTCCGGGCCTGGACGCGATGCTCGCCAGGTTCAGCAGGGAGCACTGGCATGACGAAGACGAAGTTCGATTCATCATCCAGGGTCGCGGCCTCTTTCACGTGCACCCGAAGGGTTCACCGGTCGTCGCCATCGAAGTCGAGGCCGGAGACCTGATCCGCGTTCCTCGGGGCACGTTGCACTGGTTTGATCTGTGCTCTGACCGGCAGATCCGCGCCATCCGACTCTTCCAGGATCCGTCGGGATGGACACCTCAGTACACCGAAAGCGGAGTCGATGAAGGATTCGAGCCCGTCTGCTTCGGCCGTGCATTCGCGCCGTGACGCCACGAGGCATTCTGCTGGATATCGAGGGAACCACCACTCCGATCGCATTCGTCTACGATGTGCTCTTCCCGTTCGCCCGCAGCCGCGTCGGTGAATACCTTCAGCATGCCGACCTCAAGGCCCTTAAGCACGAGCATGATAATGATCTCCGGCAGGGCCAGAACCCTCCGCCATGGTCGGACAAACCGGTCGAATACCTACAATGGCTGATCGACCACGATCGAAAATCAACCCCGCTCAAAAGCCTTCAAGGAGAAATCTGGTTCGAAGGATTCAAGCGCGGTGAGCTTCACGGTGAAGTGTTTCAGGATGTGCCGCGGGCGCTGCGCAGATGGCGGCAGAAAGACATCGATGTCCGAATCTTCTCTTCGGGAAGCATCCTGGCGCAGCGCTTGCTGTTTTCCACCACGAGTTCCGGTGACCTGACCGAGTTCCTGAATGGATACTTCGACACGACCATCGGCCCGAAGAAAGATCCCGCCAGCTACCGGCAAATCGCGAACGCTTTCGGACTTCCCGCTTCGGAGATTCTCTTCATTTCCGATGTGACGCAGGAACTCGACGCCGCCAGGCAAGCCGGCATGCAAACGTTGTTATGCGTGCGCCCCGGCAATCACCCGCAACCGCCTCACGATCATCCAACCGTTACCTCTCTCGACGACGTCCCGTAATCCGGGAAAGGTTTAGCCGCGGATTACGCGAATTACGCGGCTAAACCTTCCCTGAATTACCCAACCTTGTCGATTTTAGCGGCCAGAATGAAATCGCTTTCCGTGAGACCGTTGATCTTGTGGGTCCAGATCTTGATACCGGCCTTGCCCCACGCCAGAAAAATGTCCGGATGATGACCCTGCTCCTCTGCGATGGCGCCGACTTTATCCACGAAGGCAAGGGCGGTTTTGAAATCAGGAAACTTGAATTCCTTTTCGACGTGATGGTTGTCCACGACGCTCCACTTGTCCACCTGCGCGGCCAGCGGTTTGATTTCCTCAGCCGTGAGCGGAGGTACACCGCCCCGGCAAGGAACGCACGTTTTGTCCGACAGTCCCATGGTTCGACCTCCAGCAAAAATCTTAGCGCAGAAATGAGCGCAGCCACCAAGAGATGGTCAGGAGAGATTCAGCTGCTGAAAGACCGAATCGGTCTCGGCGTAGACAATCTTCACGGTTTGCCCGCGCGAACGCCATCTGTAGATCAAAATGAAGCCGAAGACTATGGCGGAGAAGGCAAGGAATCGCTGGATGTGCAGCGGATCCGCTGAAACCCATCGCTTCAGATTTCCCGTGGCGGAAACATAGGTCGTAAAGCCCAAAAGATATCCGACCGAGAGCAGCGCGAGGTGAAGCCTGTTCCGGAGATAGGCGCAGGTAAACGGGACCTTATTGAAGCTGAAGAAAAAGGCCTCTGTCAGAAAAGCTGTCATGACGAGATCGAAGATCAGATGGAAGGCGGCCGTGCGCCGGTCGAACCATGCAAACTCGAATAGCGCAACCAATCCGTACAGCGGAAGGATGCGGCAGAAGAAAACCCATTTCCGGATCGCTTTCAGGTATTCGCCTGCGCCGCCATCCACGGTCTGGAAAACCCAGTTCGCTTCGAGCTGGTAAGGCACATTGAATGTGGCGCGCAATCCGGACACGACTAGAAACGACAAGATCACCGGAGCCTCCAGGACACCCACCGTCGATATTCGGAACGGAAAGGCAAGGCGGCGATCGATGGCGAACAGCGAAGACATCGCCAGCGCCAATCCGGCACCGGTGTAGAGCGCAGTCAAAATGCGGTGTCTCGCGCTGCGGCTGGATACCTTTCCCATGAAATAGAATGCCGCCCGCTGAAAAGGATTCCTCAGGATGGAACGATTCAGCGCTTCCTTCGCCAGGATCTCCAGACGCCCGGGCGCGAAATCGTTGGCCTCGATACTTTCCAGAATCTTTCTCGAATGACGTCGATAGCCAACGAAATACGACAGTGTGAACACTACGGCCACAATGCCGATTGCCTTCAACGCCGTCCCCATCCACACCGACGACTGCGGAATGATTTCTGCGGAGGGAATGAGAGATTCATAGATTCCAAGAAACCACATGAATGGAAAGTAGTCGAGTATCGGACTCTTGGTTTGTGACAGCGGCCGAATACTCTCTTTGACCAGCGGCGTGATGAGCAGAACCGTAATGAGCAGAGCGATTGAGACCATTTGAATGGACGGAGAGATTCGCCGGAAAGCATTCGGCGGCAGCAGATTGATCAAAACACCCTGCAGTCCGGCAAAAAACAGCGCCGCGAACGTGGACGCGCTCAGAACGCCGAGGGCATGCCCGGCAAGCATCTGCGGGTGAACGGCCGGAATGAGCACCATGGAAAAGAAATTGATCGCCACCACGAAGAGGAGCAGAAATGCGCACAGAGCCACAACCTTCGCCGCGAACAATCGCCGTACCGAAATCGGCAGTGAGGTCAGAATCAGGTAATCGCGCCGATCCGGGAAGAGCGAGTCCCACTTGAATGTCATTACCAGACCCATAACGACGAACGCATAGCAGACGAAAACGTAATGGTCGCTGATTTGCAGCCACGTTCTGTCGAGCTCGGTGATGCGGACCCATGGAGTGGATGGATGATCCGGCAACAGGAAAAAAGAAAGCATCAGGCCGGGAACGCTGAGCATTGCGAGCAGCTGAATCATTCGCTGCAGCGGGTCTGCATCATCGGACGCGGAATCCCGGTCGAAGAACCGGCTGAAGAAATGAACCGCGAGAGTCCAGAATTGCCTGTCCATTGGGTCGCCTTTCAGGAAAAGGGGAGTAACCACAAAAGGCACAAGAAGCACAAAGATTCCGGGCCGTTCTTGTGCCTTTTGTGCTTCTTGTGGTTTCTTCCCACCCTAGACATCCCTGATGACATCCGCGATACTCTTTGCAACTTCCTCCATATTTTCCTGCTCGACAAGCTGCGTGAAGATTTCCTCGAGCGAGGGAAGGTGCATGAGATCGCGCAACTCCCCAACGCTGTTCTCGGCCATGATCTTGCCCTTGTAGATAATGATCACCTTCGCGCAGATCTTTTCCACCACTTCAAGAACATGCGAAATATAGAGGATGATCTTTCCTCGCTCGGCCAGTTCGGCCACGAGATGTTTAAAGAGCAGAACGGAAGAGATGTCCAGGCCGGATAACGGCTCGTCAAAAATGAGAATATCGGGATCATGCAAAATCGCGCCGGAAATCAGGACGCGTTGTCTCATGCCTTTCGAATACGATGCCAGCGGCGAATGTCTGCGGATATAGAGCGAAAACAAGTTCAGGAGATGCGTGGCCTTTTCGTTGACGATCCTCTCGGGAAGGCCTCGCAGACGACCCATAAGCTGCAGGTATTCCAAACCCGTGAGTGAAGGATAGACATGCGCCTCTTCGGGGACGTAACCCAACCGGCGCTTGAAGCCAATGATATCGCGGCGTACATCCCTGCCGTTGAACAGGATTTCTCCCGATGTCGGCTCTACAAGGCCCGTCAGCATCTTCACGGTTGTCGATTTGCCCGATCCGTTGGGACCGAGATAGCCGGTGATTTCGCCGGCCGAAATCGTGAAGTTCACGTGGTCGACGACATCCAGTCCGCGATAGCGCTTGCTCAGATTCCGAACTTCGAGCGAAGCCGTCAGCATTCAAGTTCTCCTACTGGTCCGCGCGGACCTCTGTGACGACATCACGAACGGCTGCCACGATCGCTCCCAAGCCCACACGATTGTCCACAATCACAAGCCGGCCCCTCGTCGAGAGGCGCGCCAACGGCGGCTGTGCTTTCTGCAGCCACCACTCGTTCCACTCTTCGACGGCCTTCGCATTCTGCGGCCGTGGGATCTGCTGCTGCCTGGAAGCGAGGACAATCAATGGACGATCGCCAAAATTGCCTGCAGCACGCACGTCCGACTCGTTTTGTTTCATGTCACAGGCTTCGCCGAATGCTCTGTCGGACAGAAAATCCAGTTCAGCCTGCCGCTCCGGTGGGAAACCATAGGCCAGCGTCCGCCGATATCCGCCGACTTTTGGAAGCAGCCCGCGAACCCCCTGTACGGCAGGAAGCGCAACACAGCTTTTGTCGCGTAAGTAGGGACCCAGAGAACCAAGGTGTTTTTCCCAGGGACCCTTGATGAACTCCGGCACGTCGACACGATGGGCATAGAGATCGATGTCGTTTGCATCGATCAGGACTATCCCCGCCACTTCGTTCGGATACAGGCCGTTGTAGACGCGAATGTTGGAGGCTGCGTCGAATGCACCCACGAGCACATAGGGCGGTGGAACCTGCGCGGTTTTCAAAAGCGCGTGAAGATCCGTTGCGCCTGCCTTGAATGTGCGCGGCAACGGTTCGGGATCGCTCCAGCCGTAGCCCGCGCGATCGTACCAGCACGCGCGCGCAAACCTCGCGGCCTGCGCTTGTACAGCAAGCCAGCTCAGGCCGGCCTGGTGTGAAAAAGTGTCGAAGACTACGGTGGGGCGGCCCTCTCCCGAGCAGTAAAGGTTCAACGTGCGTCCTCCGATGTCGACGGACTGGCCGACCTGCGGATATCGCAGCCTGTCCTGCTGCCGCTGATTCCGGGCATTGGACAATGCTGCAATAATCAAAGCCAGCAACACGATGCCGGCAAGACCGGTGAGGACAAACGTCTCCCGCATTCTGACGGGCCCCATATAAGACCTCCCGCGACTACAGCTTGATCAAACGGTATTGAATCTGACGGAATCGAGCGAGGATCAGGGATCTGAGGATACCCAGCCCGCCCAGTCCAACCGCGGAAATACCCCACAGCAGGATGAAGTCGGTCGAAGGATTGAACGGCTCCAGCCCACGGCTTAAGTAAAAAGCCACGGCGCCTCCCCCCAGGAAAAGGTTTGCGCCAATGATAGACAGGACAACGAGTGAGTCGATCACGCCACGGGCCGGAGACTCAAAGGAGCTGAAACTCATAACGTCCCGGACGCGTTCTCGCGGAATAGATAGTGCAAGGTCCTTCAGGGTTCGAAGCCATAGCGCGAAGAGTTCTTCTTCGCGGGAGCAATCGCGGAACAGCTGCACCATCTCCGGTCCATAGCGAACCCGGAATTCAACCGGATACAAAAACAACAAAGCGCTGTAAAACCGCTCCGACCACGTCATAGGCGCTCCTTCATTTGATGGCTGCGCCCGATCTTGAGGCTGCGCGCTATCGCGCCTGCGCTTCGCGTCGGGCTTGCATTCGCAGCCGCTCATTACGCGGGCCTCATCTTGCGGACCGCGGTTGTCGACCGCGCGGCCCTTACGAGATCCGCCATACGCTTCGTCTCGGCCGCGAGCACTCGCTCGCCAAAGTCGGTGAGGCGGTAATAGCGCCGCCTCGTATCATCCATTTGCGGATCAGGACGTTCTTCGGACTCTTCAATGAGGCCATCTTTCAGGAGCCGGTTAACAGCCCCGTACAGAGTCCCGGGACCCAGCCGCACCGCTCCGCCGCTTTTTTCAGCCACCTCCTGCATGATGGCGTATCCGTGCGCTTCGCCATCGCCGAGAGCGATCAGAATATGGAACACAGCCGGCGTGAGAGGCAGGAAGCTTTCGGGAGGCGTTTGGGCCGCTTTGGTTTGTTTGCGTGTAATCATCGAATGTGTCCTCGCCCGATATAACGTCAGACGATATAGTGTGGGACCGGGCTTGTCAAGCATTTTGGCGGGAACACCATTCGTGATGGATAATCGCTCGCCCATGAAAGCTGCCGTCATTTTCTTCTTCAGCATACTGTGGCTGATTGTATCGATCGTTCGGGCTCCGGAGAGTGTGGGAACGAACGCCGACATCGGGACAGATACTTCGTGGGTGGTGGGTCTGCCTGAAGCGCTCCATCAAGGGGACGTGAGTGGACGCGATTTCCACGGCACCTACGGACCGGTCGCCCAACTACTCGCGTTTGCCGGAGCCTGGCTTCATGATCCGTGGTCTCCGCTGGACGCTCTGCCCTTGATCCTGCTCTCATTTATCACTGCGGGCATTCTGCTCCTGGCTCTGGTTCTTTTTCTTCTGAAGCGGCTCGACTGGAAAGGCTGCGTATCTGTTTACCTCTGCTGTGCCGGCTTGAATCTGTTTTCCGAACCTACAAGTTTCCGTGCGCTCGTTCTCCTGCTTTCGTCCGCTGTTGTCTGCCGCGCCCTGGACAGCGAATCGGATGCCGCGATGTTGTTTTGGGCGGCTCTTGTGGGCGTGATCGCGTTTGCGGGCCAGCTGACCACGGCTGAGTTGGGGATCTACAGCATCGTTGGAGCAGTTTCGGCATTCGGGCTACAAGCAGCCGCCGGCCCTGAACGTCGTCGCAGTCTCGCTCTCTCTGCGGCGGCCACGGTCGTGGTTTACATTGCAGCCAACGTCGCAGCGAGTGCGCTTTTCATCTTCTCCTCCTCGTCATACACGAATTTATTCGACTACCAGCGGTATGAACTGGAGATGATCCGCGGCTATAACTTCACGGCCGGGGCCCCATGGGATCTTTCGGCACGGGCCACGGTGGGGCTGGCTGCTGTTGCGGCGTTCACTCTCGCAGCCGGGATCCGGCTGGCTGCAGCGTCGTCCTACGGCTCGCTGCTGCTTCCGCTGATGCTGACTTCGGTGATTTCTTTGAAAAGCGGCGTGATCCGAAGTGACACCGGACATATTACTCAGGCCCTGAGCCCACTGATCTTCACGTTCCTCGTGATCGGCGCGTTGTTGCTGAAGAATCCGCGATCGCAAAGAAAGATGGTTTCGTGGGCATGCGCGTTCGTGGTCCTGTGGTTGTGCTGGCCGTGGGCAGGAGCATATGCAGCTTCCGACATTTGGCGCGCCGCCACAAACTCGCCAATTCAGAAGATCAGGAGACTGCGCACCGTTTCCAGCAATGCCGAGGAGGTGTTGCCGCCAGGGCTGGCGAGTGCCGCGATTTCATCTGAAGACCGCCTGCTCGCTTTTCCGCACGAACTTTATATCCCTGTGAAGCTGCAGCGAAGGCTGTTTGCGCCGGTGTTTCAGTCGTTCAACGCAAGCACGAAGCCTTTGCAGGACATCTACGTGGACCGCGTGAAGGGACGCGGCCAGAACCTGATGGTTGTTTATGGAATGGATTCCGTTGCATCCCCGACGCTGGGATCCGTGCAGACTATTACCAGGGTGCCGTATATCTTCGACTACCTCTACAGACACTTCCGCCTCACAAAGAATGCGGGATTCGGTAAGGGCTTTTACCTGTTAAGAGACGATGGACGAACTCGTGAATTCAGGACCGTGGAAGTCGCCTTCGATTCGGTCCGCGGGCTGGACGGCGCGTATGAATATCGGTCTCGCAAATCGCAGCAATGCAGTCTTCTCCAAATCAACCTGCAGTTACATTATTCGCTTGCACGGTATCTCGGACGGCCGATGCCCGTCGAACTCGCGGTTTTTCGAGAAGGGCAATCCGTTCTGGAAACCGGGATCGTGTCGATCGTTCCGAATGGCTCTTTCTCGACCTACATCAGCTTGATTCCGGACAATCAGTTCTACGAGGTGTTTGCCGACAGCGCGCCGCCGGCCGTCGTCTGGGACAGGCTGCGGATCGCGCCGGCGCAGTCCGATTGGCTCGGAGTTCCACCGACAGAGATTCGGGTTGAGCGGATTTCGTGTCTCGACATCCCCTCGATGGAGCGCTAAATAGAATTTTTGAGGTGTCTTGAGCGGGCAGTCGCAATATCGCGACTACTGCCCACTAGAACATGTCGAGAGGCTCGTTCCTGGCGGGAAGCGGGAAGACGCTATCGATTAACTCGAGGTCCTCGTCATCGAGTTTCCAGCCCGTTGCGCCCGCATTCTCACGGACGTGGTCCGGACGGCTGGACTTCGGAATTGTGAAGAGACTTTTCCGGCGGGTCAGAAAGTTCAAGGCCACCTGCCGCGGTGTCTTTCCATGCCTGGAAGCGATCCTCTCGAGAGCTTTGCCCTGCTTGCTGTTCGCCGCCGGGAAATCTGCCTGGCCGAACGGAGAGTAACCCACGACCGCGATGTCCTGAGACTCGCAGTAAGGAACCAGCTCGTGCTCGATTCCGCGGGAGCGCAGGTGACAAAGCACCTGATTGCACGCGATACGGCTGCGCGTGAGCGCCTTTTGCGCCTGCTTGAGTTGCGAAATGTCCAGATTGCTCACGCCGATGTACCGGGTCTTTCCGGCCGCCACAAGTTCTTCCATCGCGCGCATCGTTTCCGCAATCGGCTCAGAGCCGCCCCACCAGTGAAGAAGATAGACATCCAGATAGTCGGTCTTCAATCGCTTGAGGCTCGCGTCACAGGCGCGAAGCGTGCCTCTGTAAGATGCGTTTGAGGGAAGAACTTTGCTGACGAGAAAGACCTGATTCCGCCTGTCGCGAATGGCTTCGGCCACCACTTCTTCAGCGCCGGTGTACATCTCGGCCGTATCGATGTGAGTTAGCCCCAGCTCGATTCCCAGCCGCAATGCTTCAAGTCCATCGCGGCCCATCTTCCATGTTCCCTGTCCGACAACCGGAACCTGGACGTCCGTCCAGCCGAAATGTTGTTTCAGCATTCGCGGCCGCTTATGGCAACGGGATCGGTGTCCCCGACGTAAATCCATCCCGGACGGAATACTTCACGAACCGAGCAAATCGCCGGACGATGGGAGCTGCAGCGGCACTGAGCGGGAACGGATTCGCAGGATCAACAAAAGAAATAACGTCGGATGCGCTCGAATCGGCTGCGGCAGCCAGCTTGACGTCCGCATTGACCGGCACGTCGATGGAGGGAACTGGTGAAACAAGAGCGGTGCCGGCAATACTGAGCGCCATGAGGCGGCGGGCAGGCGCGAACGTCGGTCCATTCGCGTATGTGCTCGATAGCACATAAACGGCATGCCGGCCGGCGCCGACGACCTGCAGATTTGCGTCAAAGTCGACCGGCTTGAAAGTTGTTCCTGTGTTCGTGATAACCGTGACACGTGTCTTCGGCATTATCGCGATGCGCGGCAGCACGGCCCCGTTCAGCGGTTCGGGCATGCTTGTTATTACCGGGTTGCGGGAATAAGAAATATCGAAGATAAACAGGTTCGCAGCGCTATCCAATATCGAAGTACCGAAGCCAAACGACTGAATCACCGGAAGACCGCCTGGAATTCCGGGCCCCCTGCTGATGCCTCCTGTGACTTCCACTTGTGCCCAGCCGACCGCCACTGCGGACAAAATGACGAGCAAGACAACAATCGATTTCATAGCACCTCTATTTTTGATGGCTGCGTCCGATCTTAAGGCTGCGCGCTTGCGCTTCGCGTCGGGCCTGCATTCGCAGCCGCTCATGTTTCAATTTTCCCCGGCATGTTAACGTGATGACGTGCGGGACCGCAAACAGTACTTTATCGATTTCCTCCTGACCACAGTGGTTGCCGTCTGGGGATTCAATTTCGCGGTGATGAAGCTCGTTTATACATGGTTTCATCCCATTGCATTCAATGCCATACGGTTCGTGATCGCTTCCGGCGTTATGGTTCTGGTCCTGAGATTCCTGGGCATCTCCCTTCGCATTGACCGCAAGGATTTTCGAGGCATCGTTTCGCTGGCATTCGTTTCGAATGCGCTGTATCCCTTCCTGTTTGTTCTCGGGTTGAACAGAACGCGCGCCGGAAATGCGGCGCTTCTTATGGCGTTAACACCGATTTTTGCCTATTTGATTGGGGTTTTCAAAAGGCGGGAGAGCTTCAATGTGGGGGTCCTTGTCGGAATCGTCATTTCCCTGGGAGGAGTCCTGGCACTCGTCCTCTTCGGCTCGGGCGAAGTCTCGTGGGGGGATACCTGGATTGGCGATTTATTGATGATCTCTTCGGCCTTTTGCTGGGCCTGGTACAGCGCCGAGCAGACCCGCTTCCTTCCGAGATATGGAGCGATTCGGCTCACGGTTTTTACGATGCTCATGGGGACGGCCATCATAATTCCCCTTTCGATTCCGTGGCTTATAAATCAGGACTGGTCTGGTATTGCGTCTATGGCCTGGGTTGGCTTAGGATACTCTGCCCTGCTGTCCATCGTTTATTCCTACTTCGTTTGGGCATACGCGCTGAGCAGGATCGGAGTAGCCCATACATCAGTGTTCAACAACGTGACCCCAATCATAGCTTTATTTGCCGGCTGGCTCCTGTTGGGAGAGCAGCCCTCGGGTGCACAACTAGTTGGAGTGATCCTGGTGTTGACGGGCGTTTTCATGGTCCGGTCGCGAAAACCGACGGCCGTTCCGGATGAGTAAGTGAGCGGCTGCGAACGCAAGCCCGCGCGAAGCGCAAGCGCGCCAGCGCGCAGCCTGAAGATAGGGCGCAGCCATTAATGAAATGAGTTGGAAAGATATTCGAGTCCTGTATCTTCGCGAAATCCGATCGGCTCTGCGTGATCGCGCGATTGTAACGAACAGCATTATCCTGCCGATATTTCTGTACCCCGTGATGATGTGGCTGGCCTACACCGGAATAACGTTCGTTTCCGGGCAGAGCAACGACTTGAAATCCCGCATCATGCTGGAGAACGTTCCCGGGGTCCACTCCCCACTGAAGAGGGATTTCGAGACCGACAAATCTATTGTCCTGACGGTTTCGACCGATCCGGTCTCCGACATCCGTGCCGGTAAGCTCGATGCGCTTGTGGAGTTTGTGCCCCCGAAAACCAGCGTTCCCATTGCGAACAATTTCGAAACCCGGATCACCTACGACGAATCCCGCGATCCGAGCAATCGCGCGAAGGGCCGTATCGATCAGAAAATTGCGCGCTACCGCGACACCTATCTCGAGCGCGAAGCCGGCAAACTCGGCCTGTCGCGCGAGCAGTTCCAGAATTTCTGGGTGGATGACGACAACGTCTCCGGCGAACGCCGGATGGGCCAGTTCCTGATGGGGCTCGTGCTGCCCATCATTTTCATCATCATGCTCGCCGTGGGCGGAATGCACCCGGCTATCGATTCGACGGCGGGAGAACGCGAACACTCCACGTGGGAAACGCTCATGACCACGGCCACATCCCGCACGAATATCCTGGTCGCGAAGTATCTCTACGTGGCAACGATGTCCTTCATTGCGGCTCTTCTCAATCTGGCCGCGATGATGTTTTCGATGGGAACCGTCCTCGGGCCACTGTTCCGGCGGAGGCAGTTGGATGCGACGTTTCAGATCCCCTTTCAGTCCGTCCCGGTGATTCTGGTTGGGGCCGTCCTGCTGGCGCTCTTCATGTCGGCTGGAATGATGATCCTTGCTTCCTTTGCGAAGAACTACAAGGAAGGCCAAACGATGGTCAGCCCGTTTTATCTGGCGCTGGTCGTGCCGATCATGTTCCTGCAGACACCCGGAATCGAATTTACGACTCGACTCGCGCTTATTCCTGTCGCGAATGTCACGATGGTCATCCGCGAGGCGATCCAGGGGATCTACCATTGGCCTCAGATCGGCATCACGCTGGCCGTTGAAACGGTCTGCGTGATCGCGGCGCTTCGCATCGCGATGCGTCTCATCCAGCATGAAGATTTTATTGTCGGCAGCTATGGCGGCAGCTTCGGAAAGTTCGCCAAAGAACGATTGTTGAGGAGAACTATGTGAACGCACCTGTCGTTGTGAGCAATTTGAGCAAGACCTTTTACGATGAGGGGCGTGGCGAAGTTCGCGCGGTGGATTCCATCAGCTTTCAATGCCGCGAAGGCGAAGTTTTCGGCCTGCTTGGCGCCAATGGCGCCGGTAAAACGACGACTCTTCGAATGCTTTCGACGATACTCGCACCCAGTTCGGGAACAGCCAACATCCTTGGTCACGACGTGGTCCTGGATCCGCAGGGCGTCCGGAAGAACCTGGGTTTCTATTCTGCAACGACAGCTCTCTATCCGCGCCTGACCGCGCGCGAAACCATCGACTTCTTCGCGCGAATCAATCAGTATCCCGAAGCACGCGTGAAGGAACGGGTGGAATACCTTATCCAGAGATTTGCGCTTGCAAAGTACGCCGACACCCGGGTGGAGAAACTCTCATCGGGTATGAAGCAGAAGGTCTCGATTGCGCGTACCATCGCTCACGACCCTCTGATCATCATCTTCGACGAGCCGACAGTCGGACTCGATGTGCTCAACGCGCTCGAAGTTCAGGAAAGCATCAGCGAGTTGCGTTCGGAAGGCAAAACCATCATCTTCTCGACGCACATCATGAGCGAAGCCGAACGCCTGTGCGATCGGATTGCGATCATTCACGGCGGACGCATTCTTGCATCCAACACTCTTGCCGGCCTGCGCGAATCCACGGGCCAACACTATCTCGAAGACATCTTCGTCCTCTACGTGAAAGCCGGCCAGGAAACGGTATGAACTGGAGCATCCTCCGCCTCCTTTTCATTCACGAAATAAGGATGCTCGTTCGCGCCCGAAGAACGGTGGTGATGGCGCTCGTAATCCCTGCCGTGATCATGCCCGTGATGATCTATGCGCAAAAGTTTGCCAACGACCGGCGCGAACAAACTCTGGCCGCGACGACTTATCGATACGCTGTAACGGGGCCGCTGGCCGATCGCGTGCGCAGCCTCATCGAGAAGACACAGCAGACTCTTGCCGAGAACAAAGACGAGGAATTCGACCCTCTCCGCCAGTTCAAGTCTGCCGAGATACGCGTCGAGAATCCGCGGGAGAGTCTGGACAACAACATCATCCAATTCTATGTGCAGGCGATGACGGGTGAAGAAGCCGACAAACTTACCCGCACAAGGGATGGTTCCGGCTCGCGGTCATCCGCCTCCGCCACGACGCCGGCCAGGCGTTTGAACGGCGTTCCCCGGATCACCGTGATCTATCGCGCAGACAGGGACGGGTCCGACAACGCGCACAGCCGCATGATGGAACTTCTTCGCCTGGCCCGCGAGAAGGATTCCCGGCTGTTGCTGGTGGACCGCGGGTTTCCCGGCGATCCCAAAGGGCTGTTCGCCGCCGCAGACTCCAACGTCGCCACGAATGGACAGGTGACCGGTTCGCTTGTCGGCCGATTCATCACGCTTTTCCTGGTCATGATGATGTTTACGGGCGGCGCGGTTGCGTCCATGGACATCATCGCCGGCGAGAAGGAGCGCGGAACGCTCGAAACACTCCTGACGACGGCGGTACGGCGCACGGAAATCGTCACGGCAAAACTGATGTCCATCACTTGCGTGGCGCTTGTGATCACACTCATTCAGGGCATCAACTTCTTTCTGTACATCCGGCTCAAAGTGATCGCGCTTCCGAAGGACTTCGATCTTCAGCTGCCGACCGGAATGGCTCTTACACTCCTGACGCTGTTCATACCGCTTGCGGCAACGATCGCGGCAGTGCTGTTGATGCTTTCGGCATACGCCAGGAGTTACAAAGAAGCCCAGATGTACTTCTTCCCCGTGTACATGGTGAGCATGATTCCGGCGCTGGCTTCCGTAATGCCGGGCCTCTCGCTGCGCTCGGCAATCGCGTTTGTGCCGCTCGCAAACGTCAGCGTCGCATCGCGCGAAATTCTCATGGGCCGGCCGGATCCGCTGATGATCGTCGTGACATTTCTGGTCATGGCGCTCACCGCGGTTTTCTTGATACGGATGTCGGCTAGGATGCTGGCTCGAGAAGACCTGGTTATTCCATCTCATTCCGAGCCTGCCGAATTCCTGGGAGGTCCGGCGCTGTTTCAGAAACGGGTGCTGCGCTGGTTTGCGCTGATGTGGGCCGTAACGTTCGCGGTGGCCGCAAACGTGCCGCAGCTTGCCACTTTCCAACGACAACTCGTGTTCAATGAAGTCGTCATCATGATCGGCGCCACGCTGCTCATGTTGAAGCTCTACAACCTGGACGTGAGCGATGCTCTCTCGTTGCGGCGGGTAAAGCCCGTGGTATGGCTCGCCATTCTGTTCGCCATTCCATCCGGTTACCTGACCGCTCTTGCCATATTCCGACTGGTGAACATTGTCATTCCGGCTCCGCAACAATTGCTCGAGCGATTCGCCGAAGACTTCATACCGGCCGGCATGCCCCCGTGGCAGCTTTACCTCTACATCGCGGTGCTGCCCGCAATCTGCGAAGAGGTTGCTTTTCGTGGAATGTTGCTGAATGGCCTGCGTCGCCGTCTGCGGCCCACCGCACTGGTTGTGTCCGTGGGTGTCATCTTCGGGCTTTTTCACATGACTCTTTTTCGGATAGCGCCGACGGCTCTCCTCGGAATGATTCTTACAGGCATTGCGTTAATGACCGGATCCATCTTTCCGGGAATGTTGCTGCATGCCGGGAATAACGCATTCGGCCTGTGGGCCGGAGGCAGCGCTCTGGGTCTGGAGACGCTGGACTGGCAGTACTACGCCGCGGCCGGGTCGATCTTTGCGCTGGCGCTGTGGATCATTTACCGGAACAGAACTCCCCTGCCGACCCGGCCCGTATATCGCGGCGCATAGCCTGCTAACGCTCCGCCCTGGACGTCTGCGTCGCCGGACGCAGGATCAACTTTTGCGCGCGCCAGTTGGAGGTCTCCGCGGCGTATATCTCCGTTTCCGACGCGCACGCCAGCTGGTGCACCCCGGAGAACTGCTTGAGTTGACGTCCGGAACGGCCGATGACGCCAAGCACTTTGCCCTCGAGCGAGACCTTGAACAGCCGTCCGGGATACGTCGATTCGCCGACATATAGCACCTGGTTCTGCCCGGGCGTGATGCAGATCGAATTGGGCGCTCCGATCGCCGCTGCGAGGCGCGCACCAGTCGGCGTGTCGCCGTTGACCGGAGGGATGCCGTCGGGCGGAGGCACATCGATGGTGAACATCCGCAGAAACTTGCCGTCAGTGTCGAAGACCTGAACTCGCCGGTTCGACCGGTCGCCCACATAGATATTGTTGTTGCGGTCGATCACAATGGCATGCGGAAGGTTGAACTGCCCCGGACCGTTGCCGCGAGTGCCCCACGATTTCATCCAGTCGCCGTTCTTGTCGTATTTTGCGACGCGGGAATTGATGTAGCCGTCGGTGATGTAAATGTTTCCTTCGGAGTCCCACGCCACATCGGTCGGCTGGCGGAAGAGTCCGTTAACGGCGGGCAGAGGCGGGTTGACGTGCTCCCACGGTTTGGTGTCCTCGTCGGCCGACTCCCTCCGGCGTCCGAAAACCATCATCACGCGGCCGGCTTGATTGAACTTGATGACCATATCCGAGCCCTTGTCGATAGCCCAGATGTTGTCGTTCTTGTCGATACGCACGGTGTGGGCTTCCGACCAGGCATAGAGGCCCTTGCCGATTTCGCGCACGAACTCGCCCTTGGGCCCGAACTCGAACAACTGCGCGGCCGCGGGAGCGTAGGCTGGACCGGTGGCGGTGTTCGACCGCGAAAACACATAAACGTGGCCCCTGGAATCAACCGCCACGCCGGGGACCTCGCCGAAATTCATCCCGGTCGGAAGCTTGAAGAAGTCAGGAACCGAGTCGAAGGGAATGTCAGGCACGTTCTGCTGAGCGACCAACGGCGCCGCCACCAGCATCAACAAAGCAAATAGACAGCTTTTCATTGAGGCCTCCAGATTGATCTCGAGAACTCGGACGATCGGACGAAGGGATCTTATCGCACGGCGCCGGTAAGTCCGGTAAAATAACAATCCATGAATCGTCGCACTGCAATCAAAACCGGCGTGAGTCTCGGTGTCCTGGCCGGGACGGGACTCTATGGTGGTTATCGTTTCCTGCCGCCGGGACGGAGCAGCGCGCTGGAGCCGGTGGACGCCCTCGCGCGGCGCTTCTTCATCGGTCTCGATCCGGAGCAGCGCGCCGAAACGTGTGTGGGTTACGATCATCCGCTGCGGCAATACCACAACCGCGGAGTCTGGGGCGGAGGGCGGTCGATCCTCTTCGGCTTCAATCGCGAGCAGCGAGGTATCCTAACCGACCTTCTTTACTCAGGCCTGTCAGCGGAAGGACGCGGACGGGTGCCCGAGGAGTACTTCGCGCGCTGGAGTGGCGTGCACTCGATGCGCGCCCTGATCTGCGGCGATCCCACCGTGCCGCCGTATCAAATCATCCTCACGGGTCCCCACCTGAATCTGCGTCTGGGAGGGAAGAGCCGCGAAGGTGTGGCCTTCGGCGGCCCGCAGGTTTACGGCGACCAGCACGGAAACGAGCGCGTGGGATTGCCGGGCAACCTCTATCGCGATCAGTTTCTGCTCGGACAGCGTATCCTCCGCAGTCTCGATGACGGCAGAAAGAAGCAGGCTCTTCTGGAGGAGGCTCCGGTCCAGACGCAGGTCGAACTCCAGGGCAGGCACGGTTCGTTCGCCGGAATTCCCGTGCGGGACCTCACGCCGGAGGGCAAGGCTCTGGCGCGCGAACTGGTCGAGCGTATCTTTTCGACGTATCCAGCGACCGACGTGACCTATGCGCGCGAGTGCCTCGAGGCGAACGGCGGGCTGGATGCCCTCTTCGTGAGCTACTACCAGCACGGCGAGGACGGCGAGATTCCTGAAGGCCAGGTCTTTCGTCTGGAGGGTCCTGCGGCGGTCTTCTATTTCCGCGGACACCCGCACGTCCACGCCTTTCTCAATGTCGCCATGGATGGGGATGCGCCTCTTTCGGTCGGCGAGCCCCTCGGAACGAATCCTGCGTGGCTGGATCGCGCACGTGTGAAGGCCCTCTTCCAGACGGCATTGCGCGCTGAAACCGGATCGGAACTTGCCTATTACCATGAGAGCAGCGTGGTCGGCCGGCTGCGCCCGGGGCTTATTCGCTCCGGTGACATCTACAATCTTGAAAGCTGGCAGGAGACGGTGGAAGTGGTCGAGGTCCGGGGATCGAATCTGAGCGCCACGCTGCTCGCTGAGCTTCGGGGGTTAGGCATGACGCTCGACGGCGGGAAGACGTACAAGGTTGCCACCACCTCCTACATTGCCAGCGAGCTCGCGCAGAAACTGGGCCGGATCGACACCCGGCGGCCGGGGCCCCTGCTTCGGGATCTCACCGTTGCTTACCTGCGAGCGCACAGTTTCCCGCAGGGATCCTAGCCGGAGAAATCTTGAAATTGGACGAATCCTGCACCTCAAATCCGAAATCCGAGATCTCCAATTGGACTAACCGTTCATTCACTTGCGTCGGTTTGTGGTGAGCATGCGGCGAGTCCAATTGGAGATCTCGGATTTCGGATTTGAGGTGCAGGATTCGTCCAATTTTCATTTCCCGCGTGCATGATTCGCGCTCAGCGGGATGCCCCAGTGCGCGGCCAGGTACGTCTCGAGGACGGTGGCCGTGACCTCCGCAAAGCGAGTACGGTTCGCCGCCGTGTCACGCACTCCGGTCAGGTTGGCTTCGATCTGCACCCCGCAGATGTTGCCGTCCGGCTGACCGCCCAGAGGACCTGCGGCGACGCTGCACGTGTGCCGCTCGGCGCTGTACCCGCCGTTGAAGTACGGATCACCAGTCTGCGTGAATGGGTCGCTCGGGCTGGGCACGGACGGAAAATTGTTGGCAGCGTAGAGCGCGCCCAGGCTGTTCGGGCCGCGGAGCAGGCTTGAGAACGTCTCATCCGTTTCGTCCTTCGACACTGAATTGATACTGCTCGCTTCCTCGAAGGTCGCTGCGGCGTCGAGCGCAGCATCCGGCTGGCGTAACTGTACCGCGCTGAGCAGATAGCCCAGCTCCAGGCGCTGGATCGCGTGGCCGTGGCCGTGCATGTCCATGTACCAACCCTTACCAGGCCCGTTGACCACGGCGACCTTCGCGGCGTCCATGAACGCATGGAACTGGAGCCATGCGACCTGGGCGTCCGTATTGCCGCAGGCGCCGTCAGTGATCGGGCGGTTCGCGTCGAGTTTCTTCCGGTGCAGATGGTTGATCACCACGTGTGGAAAGGTGCCGAAGCGCGTGTGTATCGCCTGCTGCATGGCGAGCACCAGCTCGCGCGTGTTCAGGTCCGCGGTCGTCGTCGCTGTTTCCCCGCAGGCCGCGTCGGTGCGGTCTGGAATCGTCGACGGTGTCAGGTTGCCCCCATGGGCCGCGGACAGGATCAACGGACCGTCTCCGGCGATGTACTCGATGTAATTGTTGTTCCCGAAGTACGACTGTCCCGGCGTGTAAGGCCCGGGCGGGATGATCGGGGGCGGCGTCGTGTTGGTGCATGCAGCCAGAAAGACGGCTATCGAGGCAAGCGTTCGCCATGTCACGTCAATGTCCTCCTCTACTCAGGGCTAGCGAAGCATGACATGCGCCATTTCTAAAACGATGATTCCTCGACTGAAGTGGTCCTTTCCCACGGCCCGGCCTCTGAACATTTCAGATATAGAGCACCATCAAAACTGATTCGCAGGCTGCGGAAAAATGTTGTAAACACGCAAACCGAACTGTAGCGGCGGTCTGTGACCGCCGGTATTTCGTTGATTCCAGGAAAAACCGGCGCTCATAAGAAGCTGTGAACGAATTCGCAACGAAGGGAAACCGGAACCACAAAAAGCACAAAAGGCACAAGAGACTTATGTGCTTCTGTGCCTTTTGTGGTTTCTTCCTCCTGCCTTCCAATTAAAGAAATGCCCTTGCGCCAGTGCGGCAATATTGAAAATACTTTCAGTTCGCTTTCGAAATTCCTTCCTTTAGAAATGCAATAAGCGGCGGGTATGTCTTCTCGGGCGCTTCGAGGTGCGGGACGTGGCCGAGACCGGGAATGAGGTGCAATCTTGCGTTGCCGTTCGGAATGGTGTCGGCTACGAACTTCATACGTTCTTTGAAGAGCGCCGCCGATCCCGGCAGAACGTCTTCGGCGCCGCCGAAGACGAGGGTTGGCGTTTTGATGTGCGCCCAGTCATCGACGACGGGATCGAGATAGATGACCTGCGAGAGGAGCGTCTGGACCATGGCGAGGCGCGGCCAGTCGGAGCTGAGCGTCCACGAGTATCGGATGCGCGTGTAGGCCTCAAATTGCGGCGTCCAGGTGGCCGGGTTGTGCGCGACGTACCGCAGGAGGGCCGCCTTCACCGTGTCGTAGGTCGACGCCAGGTTCCGCTCGTACGCATCGTCCGCACTTTCCAGCGGGCGATCGAATCGCCCGTCTACCAGACCAATGGGGTTGTAGAGGACGAGGCGCTCCACCATTGAGGGATACTGCGTCGTGAAGCGCGTGGCCAGCATCCCGCCCATGGAGTGCCCGATCACGATCACCTTGTCGATCTTCAAACTTTGCAGGATGAGTCGCGTGTTTCGCGCCATGTCGGTGAAGTTGTACGGCATGATCGGTTTCGACGATCGGCCGTAGCCGATTTGATCCGGCACCACCACACGGAAACCCTCTTTGCGTATCGCGTCAATCGGTCCACCAAAATAGAATCCGGCGAAGTTGTTCCCATGCAGCAGCACGACCGTATGACCGTTCGGCTGGCCGAGCGGCGGTACGTCCATGTACGAGATTCGCAAGTCCTGTCCGTAAAGCGTGACCGGTAACGAAGACGTCGGATACGGGTACGCGACATCTTCGCAGTTGATGCTGCCGGGTTTGACGTCAGCCGGCGCGGAGACCGGCGCCCTGTTCTGCAGGGCCGACACACCAGCGGGCGCAAACAGAAACGCCACGAGAAGCACCGGAAGGAAGTTGTTTTTCATAGTCTGCAGCGAAGTCTACATCATCCGGACCGCTCAAAAAAGGCATTGTAACCAGGCATTTCCGATCGGAAAGCCGCTGCCAGGTCTGTTCCAAAATAAATCCCCACGGCACTGTAGTAAGATTTCTGATAAGACAATTCTGGGTCAGGACCTGTATCCGTTTTGGGGTGGGCGATTAAAGCCACTTCCGTCTTGCAAGTGTATTCGCAGCGACGCCTCGTCCGACGTATTCTTCTTCCTCGCGCTCCAGTCCGCTGAAGTATTCGCCAGTTGTGCTTTCAGCATTCTGCATTTGCTAATCACCCTTGCAGCCAGATCATCAGGTCCCTAACCGGGAGGCAAATTATGAAACAAGTATCTCGATTCGTGACGATCATTGTCGCGCTACTCTTTGCGACAGATTCTATTGTGCTCGCAATAGGATCGAAGAATGCCGCGTATTTCGGCGGTACTGTCAACACTTTCGAGGGCGCAACTGATCCAATCGAGGGCGTCCTGGATACCAGGAACGCAGACCAGTTAGTCTTCACTTCGATCGAGAAGAAGTTCCGAGGGAAAACTTTCTCTATTCCGTACGCGCGCGTACTCGATCTCGAATACGGTCAGAAGGCTGGGCGACGCGTGGGAACGGCCGTGGCCACAACTGTGTTATTAGGCCCGATCGGATTGCTGTCGCTGCTATCGAAAAAGCGGAAGCACTACTTGACGATTGGATTCAAGGATAATACCGAGAAGGACCAAGTCGCAGTCATTGAACTAGGCAAGGACATCGTGCGATCAACGCTTCCGATAGTTGAAACCCGATCTGGTAAGAAGATCGCGTATCAGGACGAGGAGGCAAGAAAATCAGGGAGGTAGCGGTTCAGATGGTAAGCGGCGCGGGCCCACTGTCCGCTGAGTCTGATACAGCTCAATGCGTCGCTTACCGTCTCGATTGGTTCGACTATTGTTTTGTCTTTCCCAGGTAGAAAACCACGCCAAAGGACGCCCGGTAGCCGTTCGGACTGGTCCCGAATACTTCGGTCCGAAGATTGGTCCGAAAGTACTCGGCCTGGAACACGCGGATCGCGGCCTTCTTCCCGAGATTCAGATCCAGTCCGCCCCCCGGCGCCACGGCAAACGCGTTGTCCTTTTCGTGAGGTCCGACGGAGGTCACGGCCCTGTCGGCGTGGGCCAGACCAATCAGGACGTGGCCAAATGGGACGAGCCCGTGTATTCGCTGGAAAAATCGAGGCCCGTACAAGACCGAATGTATTCGCTCGCGATTGGTCGAACCAAGGAAGTCTCGCGTCTTGTAGTGACCGCTGAGATCGAGTGTGCCTCCAAACCAGCGGTTTACATTCTCGGTCAGAGCGAAGTCCCATCCGCCGAGCCAGGCCGTCCGGTCGCGAAACGTGTAGAGACTCGGCGTCGACTTGAAGAACTCGCGCACGCCGGAGCGTTGCAACGAATAACCACCGAATACCTCCCATTCGGGGTTCTCCTGCGCCAGGCAGGGCATTGTAAGAAACAAGACGAGCAGGAGAAGCTGCAGAAGGTTTCTAATCAACCGGCGCTACCTCGTCGAAAAGTTTCGGGGAGAGCGGTAAACCCAACACGCGGAGATGTTCCAGAAATCGAGGCGAGGCGCCGGTGCTTCGAAATCGTCCGAGTACCCGGCCGTCGTCTCCAACGCCGGTTTGTTCGAAAACGAAAATATCCTGCACCTCGATACTCATTTTGGTCAGACCGATTACTTCAGCAATGTGGGTTACCTTGCGCGTGCCGTCGCTGAGGCGCGCCGTCTGCACGAGCAGTTGGATGACGGAGGCCATCTGCTGGCGGATAAAACGGCTGGGCAGATCGAGCTTGGCCATCATGACCATGGTTTCCAATCGGCTGAAGGCATCGGCGGGCGAGTTGGCGTGCACAGTCGTCATCGAGCCCTCCACGCCTGTGCCCATCGCCTGCAACATATCGAGCGCTTCGCCGCCCCGCGCCTCGCCGAGAAGAATCCGGTCGGGCCGCAGGCGCAATGCCGTCATGAGCAATTGCCGCTGCGTGATCGCGCCTTTGCCCTCGATGTTGGGCGGGCGGGTTTCCATGCGCACAACGTCCTCGAGCTGAATCTGCAACTCGGCCGTGTCCTCAATGGTGACCACGCGCTCGTACTCCGGTATGAAGCGCGAAAGGCAGTTCAGAAAAGTGGTTTTGCCGGAGCCGGTGCCGCCGGAAATCACGATGTTGAGTCGCGCCTCCACACAGGCCGCGAGAAATGTCATGACGGGCTTTGTTACGGTCTGATTCTGCAGCAGCTCTTCGTTGGTCAACACCTTCCTGCCGAAGCGGCGGATCGAGAGCGACGGCCCGTCTACGGCCAGCGGCGGTATGATCGCATTCACACGAGAGCCGTCCGGCAGGCGCGCGTCCACAAGCGGGACGGATTCGTCAATCCGCCTCCCAACGCTCGAAACGATCTTTTCAATGATGTGCACCAGGTGCCGATCGCTTTGGAAGCGAATGCCTGTTTCAAAGAGCTTCCCGTGCCGCTCGATATAGACATGCTTGTGGGTGTTGACCAGAATGTCGGAGATCGTTGGATCCTTCAGCAAAGGCTCCAGGGGGCCCAAACCGAAAACCTCGTCCAGGATTTCTTCGGCCAGACGGTTCCGCTCCGTCATGCTGATCGGAAGATGATCTTCGCGGAGGATTTTTTCAAGGACGCTCTGAACCTCCCGGCGCAACTCCTGCCGGCTTTCGGCTTTGACAGCATCCATGTTCAGCACACTCAGAAGTTTCTGGTGCACGCGCGTCTTCAGATCTGCGTAGCGTTCCTGGCCGTGTGGGAGGGAAGGAATGTTTCGGCGGCTCACTGAACATCCTTCGCTGGGAAGACAGGTTTATGAAACACGAAGACACAAAGGCACAAAGACACAAAGATCTGACCAATGCTCAATTCCCAATGCTCAATTCTCATCGGATGAGAATTGAGCATTGGGAATTGAGCATTGGTCAGATCTTTGTGTCTTTGTGCCTTTGTGTCTTCGTGTTTCATAAACCTTTCACCGGACCGGAATCGTAACACGGTTGCTTGCAAACCCTCCGATGGTCAGACTCACCGAAATGTTCGTCGCGGGAGAAACCAGTGCAGGGACTCGAACGGTGACCTGGTATCGCCCGGCGATGCCGGGAGCCAGGCCGCTGTAGATCACCTCGGCGGAATAAGTATCGAAGAAAACGCGTGGGCTCTGAACCGTGCGATTCAGTGGTTCCGCTGCAGCGCCCGGCTGGCCCACCGCGACCGGTGGGTTCACGGCACCAAGCCCGGCCGCATAGAAAGTCACCCGGCTTCCACGATCGGCCGGGTTCGCCGCCGTTACCTGCGAACCGTCGTCCTTGATAAAGATTCCGGGACCCCGCCCGCTGTCGTTCCGCGTGAAAATCCCGGGGCCGAAAGCGGCAATCGAAATTTGGATATCGTTGCTCCGGACCGATCCCGTCTCTACGCGAAGCATGTATATGCCGGGCGAGATGTCGGCAGGCAGGAGCGCTCTTATCTGCTGAGGAGAAACCGACAGCAGCGGCAGCGCCATGTCTCCCGCCGCCGTCGCGAGCACGACGCGCGTGTCCTGGAGCGAAGTCGGCAGCGATCCGCTGCCGGCGGCGACTGCTTCGGCGGCCAGGTTCCGGCCGAAAATGGAGAGAACGCTCCCGGCCCCCAAAGGCGTGTAACCGTTCAAGGTCACTGCGTTCATCACAGAATCCGCGAGCAGTGCGGGAGCGACGGTAGCGGTTACGGTGAAAGTAACCGAGAACTCACCGCTGGTCGCCACCACGTTCACGGTTCCAGGGGTCGGAGGCAAGGTTAAGATCGTGCTGGCTGCTCCAGCAGCATTTGTGATGACAGTGCGGGCACTGAGCGATCCTCCTCCACTGGTGATGGCAAAACTCACGGGAACATCGTGCAACGGAAGCTGATTAGCATCCGAAATCACTATCTGCAGTGGCGGCAATGCGGCCCCCGGAGCGCCAGACGCGTTATTCCCGCCCACAATCTTCATTTGAGCCGTGGACGCCGTTACGTGCGCATGTATCGAAATGTTCTGAACCAAAGGACCCGACACCAGTTGCAGGCGTCCCAGATATGACCCGGCCTGCAGACCCACAGCAGAAATGCGAATGGCAACTTGCGCGAAACCGGCGGGCCTCAGATTTCCGTTCGGCCCGGGAACAGTGATCCAGGGATCCAGCGCATTGAGCTGCCAGTCCAACGCGGTCGTCGTGGAAACATTGGATAAGGAGACACCGGTAGTCACCGCCGTTCCCCCTCGAAGCGTCAGATCCGATGAAAGCGGATTGACGATCACGCTCGGACTGAACCCCATCGTCGAGGCTCGGTAAATCCCGCGTCCATACGTGGCAGCCAGCAGTGTGCCGTCCGGCTGGCGCAACAACAGATCGGTAATCGGAACCGGAGGCAGACCCCGGTCGCTGTTACTACAGAACAGGACCACAACGCAGGTGAAGATCCCATGGCTGATATCCATCCACTGTCCGCCCGCATTGGATGTGACAAAAACGCCCGCATCCGTGCCTACGTAGAGCCTCTGCGCAGGCATGTTCAGTTGAGGGGGCAAGGAAGTGGGATCAATAACGATGGTGTTCACCGGCACCTGAGGCAGGTTGCCACGAAGCGATAGCCATATACCGCCTCCGTTCATCGACTGCAGGACATCGCCCGGAATAAAACCAGCGGACGTGCTGGGGCCGGCCGGGAAAGCCCCGATGGCGGCGTATATCGTATTGTTTAGCCGCGGATCGACTGCCAGCCGGTTGACCAGTCCCGGCAAGGAACCCATCTGGACCCAGGTCTGGCCTGCATTCGCGGAACGCCAGACCACCGAAACGGCCGGGCAGTCGACCAAAGCAACTTCCGGAAGACAAGCCGTTGCCGCATAGAGGGCCGCGCGCGAAGCGGGTGCCATGGCCAACGCGATGACAACTCGATTCGGATCCGGGTCCACCACCGGCAAAGCAGTCCACGTCGCCCCGCTGTCGGTGGTGCGATACAGGCGGCTGCCGGCTACAAACGCCGACGAGGGAATGCCCGGATCGACGACCAACGGAGGAAATGGCGCCCGCAACTCTCCGCCCAACACATTGAGGGACGAAAAATGCGCGCCACTGTCTGTGGAGTTGTAAATGAACTTGTTTCCCGCAGCAAAGATATTGGAGGAAGAGCCGGTTGCTGCGACGACCTTACCGGCTGCATCAATGCCGGACACACCGGCAGAAGTGAACTCGAATGCATCGACCCACACCGCCGTTCCACTTGAAAGGCTATTCTTCAGGCCGGCTGCTTCGACGACCAGTGTGTGGGCTCCAGGCATCAGTCCAGTAACGGAGTACAGCTGGACTTGCGCCACCTGCTGCGGCTTGTGTGTATCGATCTGTGCCTGCAGCACGCCATCCACGTAAACGTTCGCGATCCCGGACGCTGAATCCTGAAAACCAATCCAGTTCGCGCCCGCACCATTGAAGCTGAAGGTGGCGCGCGCACCCGGATCTGTCGCGCGCACGGCACTGCCGCCGCTTTTCGCGGAGTTGGTGTCGGCAGACCACGCCCCTGTCAGCACGACCGCGCTATCGTCCTGCTCGACCCGAGCCAGGGCCGGGAAGGGACCAAAGAGTCCGGCTGGTCCGGCCCCCCAGATCCCGTTTGCGGAATCGACACTCACTCCGAGGAACCGGCCAAGAAGCAACTGCGCGATCGCAGGAGGCTGAACTCCCTGCGCCAAACTAACGGACCCAAGCCCTTTTTCACCACCCACGAGCAACGCGCCACCGGTAAACGCCAGGGTGTGGAAGTCGCGGGTTAGAGTCGGGATCGTCTGCCAACTCACTCCCTGGTTTGCGGAGGTCAGCAAAGTAGCTCCGGCTACGTACAGCCTGCCGCCGGCCGGATCGGCGAGCAGTCGCACGGGGGGACGCGCCTGGCCGATCCCGAAAGTCGCCGACCACGTGTTGCCGGCATCGGTGCTGCGGTAAAAATCCAACTGAGATCGATCTGAAGTCGGAGGCTGATAGGAAACGACCAGAGACAGCGCATCGCCGCCAACTACCAGGCTGACCCAATTCGCCTGTGCCCGGAACGTAACATCGGGATTTGCGGGAATGATCACATTGCTCCACGTCCGCCCGCCGTCGGATGAGCGCGCCAGTATGTTTTCGCGCGCTCCCGCGGGATACTCGCCGGACATACCGGCATAGACGCTGCCACGGCCGTCAAACGCAATCGAAGTAACAGGCGAGCCCAGAACCTTGTTCCAGGTGGCGCCTGAGTCTGTAGAGACAAATAATCCCTCGGCCGAGCCCGCGAAAACTCGTCCGGAGTCTATGGGATCTATGCCGAGTGCACAGACGGGCCGATTCGTAAAGCGTGCCTGGAAGGTCCAGCTTTGTCCGCCATCGGTAGACCGCCCCACACCTTGCCCAGGGCGCGGAAGCTGATCGTCTCCCGTTCCGAGGTAAAGAACATCGGAAGAACGCGGATCCAGTGCCAGTGAACAGACCTGCGCAGACCGGGCTGAGTCCAGCTGAGAAACCCAACTCGCACCGTGGTCCTGAGTTTTCCAAACGCCTCCCGGCGCGGCGAGATAGAGCACGGAATCGTTTCGCGGGTCCGCAACCAGCGCCAGAATGCGGTCCGGATCTCCCGGAGGGCCGGCAGGATTCCAAAGAATCTGCGATTGGGCGGATGCACTTTGAGAAAGCGCCATCAGAAGGAAGAAACACAACAATACGTATTCAGCCGCGGAGCGGCGACAGAGTGTAGCCCCGGGCGCCAGCCCGGGGTAGGTGTCATTTTGGAACGAAGCCCCGGAGGGGCGAAAGATTCCGCAATACTCTTTCGCCCCTCCGGGGCTTAGATCGTGTCGAAAACAAAACCCCGGGCTCGCGCCCGGGGCTACATTCTGTCGCCGCTCCACGGCTGGACTGCCCCGGTGCTTAGTGGATGGCCGCGAGCGGAGCGTTATCGATCGCACTGGATATTCCTCCCGCGGTGACCACTACCGGCAGGTCATCCCCTTGCATTCGGGTGCCTGGTACGTAAACGATGACTTGATAAACGCCGACAAAGCCAGGCGCCAATCCGGACCAGACGACGGGGTATGGCTGCCCCCCGATAGTTACCTCTATGGGTTGATTCGTTGGAGACAAGGGGTCGGCAGAGGCTGTCTGGCCAACGGGCACTACGGGACTGACCCCGCCCAGGCCCGTCGCATACAAAATCAGCTGTTCATCGCGCTCTGCGGGATAGTCGGGTGTAACCAGCGTGAAATCGGCCGCGTGGAGCGGGGCTCGCTGCTGTCCATTGACGTCTGCTGAAAATACGCCGGGACTTGTCGCGCTTATCGGGATCTGGACACCGGCGCTGGCCTGACCCAGACGGGTGGACCGCACAGTCAGCGTGACACGGCCCGCCCCCAGTTCGAGCGGCAACTGCGCATCGATCTGCGTGGGAGAAGTGCTGATAAGGGGAATCGCAATTTCATTTGCAGTCACACAAACCCCACCGAGACTCCGAGGCAGCGGAGCGGCGCTGACTACGGCGGAATCCGCGAGGTTGGTGCCAAAGATCGTGATGAGAGAACCCGGAGAGACCGGTCCGGGACGACGGCTGGCGTTATTCACCACCCCGCTGGCCGTGAATGACGGGGCCCGCCCTCCCGCAGCAGTCAACGACACGACGCTGAGACCTGAAAGTGTCAGAAGGTACGCATTATTGCTGCTGTCCATCGCCATGCCTCGTGCGAGCAGCTGCGTCTGGTTGGTCACGCCCAGCTCCAGCGCCGTGGTTCGCGGGGGCCACTGGCGGGTGCTGTTTGCAAGGCCGATTACGGCGGGGCTGATGTCCATCACCGGTTCGGGCAGAAAAACCTGAAGGTCCGACTGCAAGGTCAAAAGATTGTAACGTTGCAGGCTCTGAACGGGCGTTTGAGCGGTGGCTGCCTGGACTCGAATGGCAGTGTTGCCGGAAGCAATGACGCCGAAGGCGAGTCCCGTTTGGGCCTGCCCTGGAATTGCTCCCCCAGAAGGTGCAATCGCTCCCTGAGAACCCAGCGCGGAATTGAAGACGGAATTATCCACGACGTAGAAGCTGCCGTCGGCAGCAGCCGAGGCGGTGCCGCGCAAACCCGGCACTGCAAGGGGACGCATCACGGCGAATGTGTCCGCGATCGGATCGTAAAGCCGCAAATTCCCATTTCCTTCGACCGTGAGAATCGCGCTCCCGTTCGCCGGTGCGAGCAGCAGGTTGCGGCCCTGGATGAGGTTCGTCGCCCCCGTCCCGAGATTCAGGCGCGGAAAGGCGCTGTGGGTCAGCAGGCTCAACTGCCAGATCGAGCCATTGCCGGGCGCCAGGCCGGCGGCGGCTGCCAGCGGTACAGCCGAAAACAAGATGGCATTGGATGACGCGGCCACAGAGCGAGGAAACAACGGCGTTGCATTGAGTGGGACAGGCGCCATCGGAATCTGGTCGATCTCCTGCATCGAATCCAGGTCCACAATGGAAAGATTTTCCGCCCCGGAATTCGCCACGACCAGCGTGGAAGGATTTGCCATAGCCATGGACAGCGGCCGGTTCCCAACGCGAATCGGCGGCAGGAAACTCTGGCTCGCGAGGGAGAACACTTCAATTTGATCCCGCGTGTAGTTGGCGATGTACAGCCGCTGCCGCGCGGAGTCCATCTGCAGGTCCACAGCAACGCCTGAAATGGGAACAATCGCGCCGCGATCGCCCACGTCCCGAAAGTTCAGGTTCACCAGAATCGCCGGCTCGATATTGACCGCTTCGGGAGAAACAATCACCACCGCATATTGCAGCGTGCCGCGCGTGGTCACGTTGCGCGGATCAAAGCTGATGGTCAGGTTTGTGGGAGCCAGGCCGGAGCCGCGGTTCAGAATGACCGGAGCATTGAGATTCGGACTGTTCACCGCGGCCGCAAAGGTCATTCGGCCGCTGCCCGCGTTGCGAACCTGAATAGAGGCGGTCGCCACCGTGCGGTTGCACATGTCTACCGAAAGAACAACGTTGGTGGCGCTCACATCGAGCACCGGAAGACTGCTCAATTGTCCAATGGGAATCACCAGCAATCCGGAGGTGGAATTCGCAAACAGGTTCTGCCCATCCGGGGACATGACGATTTTCGTCCTGATCGGTTCCGGAAGGCGCAACCCGAGATCCGGAGTGAGGCTCGACGAACGCAACACCTGCAGCACAGCTTGCGTTTGTGCTCCTGGAGTCTGTCCCGGGATCGCGCCCGGAATGACGGCTCCACCCGGGTTTTGAGGATTATTGGAGTTCAGAGGGTTGATCGGAGACTGCGTGGAAAAAGTCGCATACACCGCATTGCCGTCCAGGGAGAACACGCTTCCCCCCGTAAGAGTGGGGGCCACAGTTCCGGTCCGTCCGAGGATTGTCAGCGTTTGCGTATCGAACAGGAAAGGGCCGGCCATGAACCGGGTGCCGTCGGTTGACGCCGACAGGATTGCCATCAGGCCGGAAACATTTCGGCTTCGCAAGACCGTTCCGGAGGCAACTTCGTAAACGAAGAGCCTGGTGTTGGAGAGTCCGATAATGAGGTTACCGGAGGCCGTTGTCACCAATCCGGCGACGAACGTGGGCGGCGTAGGAGTTGTGGGAATGCCCGGAATTCCGATCGGCAGCGGCGCCGGCGGCGTGACGGGTACAGGAGAGACGATCCCCGTGACCGGATCCAGACGTATTAGGCCGGCCGCACCCAAAATGACCACCTTGCCGTCGCTTCCAACGGCAATCGAGTCCGGACGTGCGCCCACGGTATAGTCGCGGCCCAACGCCGTTGGGAAATTCAAATTGATGGCAGTGACGGTGAAGGAGGCGACATTGGCGATGTATAGCGTATCGCCGTCCGGACTCAGCGCCAGGCTGCCCGGCTGAAGTCCGGCGATGATGGTACCCGTCAGCCGGCGTTCGTTAACGGAATAAATCTCCACCTGATTTCTCAACGGATTAGCGAGATATACCTGGTTTCGTGTCGCGTCATAGACCAAATCCGAGACCTGGCCAATAACGGGAACAACGGTACCGATATTCGAGGCAGTAGCGGTCACGCCGGAAAAGAAAAATGGCCCAATGCACAGGAGGAACCGGGCCGCTCTGGAGATCTGTCGTCTGGTGAAAAATCCCATATGTAGTTTCGGAATTCGGCGGAACTATACGACAGTAGCCAGCCTCCCGCAAAGCAGTGTCGCGCGGTTTTTACTTTTTTTTGCATTACGGAAAGCCGGGTTTAGGCATAAGATGCCGCCACGCTTTATAAGGAGCATTGGGAATCAATGAACGCGGTAGGACCATTCGTGGTTCAAAATCGCACTCGAGGAGCCACCCTCGCCGCCAACGTTCGGTTGGCGGACACACCGCGCTCTCGCCGGATCGGTCTGTTGCGGCACGATAGGCTGGAGCCGGGTGAAGGCCTGTGGATATACCCCACTAAGGCGATCCATACCTTCGGGATGCGATTTCCGATTGATGTGGCTTTCCTTGACCGCCGGCTGCGTGTCAAGCGGATGTATCACCGGCTCCCGCCTTTCCGTTGGACAACGCTGGTTTTGGGAGCGCAAAGCGTTTTGGAACTGGCTTCCGGTTCGCTTGCCGGCACAGGGACAGTGATCGGTGACGAACTGCAGTTCTCGCTTTCCGAAGTGCCGCCCGCATGAAACCGGCCCTCGTCCTTCTTGGCATTCTGGTACTTGCGACGGGTTGCGTTCATCGCGCCGTGGAACAGAAGACCACAATATCGCCCGACGCGGCTTTGCGCTCTATTTTCCAGCAGCAAACTCAGGGAGCTTTCAACCCCGTTACGGATGACCGGCGCTTCGGCGCGCTACAGGTCCGTTTGAAGCTCAATCCGCAGGATTTCGCTGCACGATTGGAACTCGCTGGTGTCTACGAAAACTACCGCCTTTACGACGAGGGACTCGAGCAGTACAGGGAAAGTTTGCGGTTGGCCCGCTCCGTGCCGGGGGACAACGCGTCGTTCGCGGAAAAGGCAGTGCTGGGGCTGCGACGCTGCGCTCAGGCGTCGAGCCGCGCTCGGGAAGCCGTTCCTCTGCTCGAGGAGTTCCTGAAGGAATCACCTTCGGCAATTTCGTGGAACGAACTAGGACTGTTGCAAGATGCATTGGGAGACTTCGCGTCTGGAGAGATCGCATTTCGAGAAGCCATAGAGCGAGACGCGAAGTCCGATCGGTTTCATAACAATCTCGGTTACAACCTGCTGCTGCAGAATAAATCCGAAGCAGCCGAAGCCGAATTTCGCCAGGCACTGGCGTTGAATCCGAAATCCATCACCACCCGTAATAACCTTGGCGGGCTTCTGGCTCGCCGGGGGGATCTGCAAGGCGCTCTGCAACAATTTCAATTCTCCGCCGATGCTGCAACGGCCCATAACAATCTCGCAGTCGTTCTGCTGGAATTGGGCCAATACGAGCAGAGCCGTGACGAGTTGGTCAAAGCCCTCGCTCTTCGGCACTACTTCGCTCCTGCGCTGTCGAACTTCAAATTGGTGCAGGAACGCATCCGGGACCGGGCGGGCTTGCAGAAACCGGGCGGCGTTCCGCCGAGTAAATCACCGGCGGCAGTCGTTCAATCGAAAGACCCTGAGGATAGACAATGAAAACATTCTGGATTCGTTTTTGGAGAGAGACGGAAGGTCAGGATTTGGTGGAGTACGCCCTGATCGTGGCGGCGATAGCGCTTGCCATGATCGCCACCGTTCGAGAAATAGGTAACGCACTTAGCAGCCTCTACCTGAGCATCTCGACGGCGCTGGCTTCGATCAGCTGATCCGCTTCGCGGCCGGACTGTCTCCATCATGAGCGACTATTCGCAAGCGATCTGGACTCTCAACGTGGCTCCTTCGTCCAAGGCGGGCGCCGCGGTGACCTGGAGTGCTGCCCTGCTCCTGCCGAGCTTCGGCGCCGTGATATTTGCAGTGACGCTTTTGCAAGTATTGTTCCTCGCGCAAGGTGTCCGGACTTTGTTCAGCGATAGCGACACCGGCTGGCACGTTCGCAATGGAGAAGCCATTCTGGCCACGTCCGCCGTTCCGCACGTGGACACCTTCTCGTATACGCGGGACGGCCGGCAATGGTTCGCATGGGAATGGCTGTCGGACGCCGTGCTCGGTGGCGCTCACCGGGTCGCCGGTCTGCCGGGAGTAGCGTTGCTGGCCGCCCTCACGATTGCGTTCACCGCCTGGGGCGCCTCTCGCCTGTCTCTTTCGCTGGACGGTAATCTCTTCTTCACAGCCGCTGCCATGGTCCTCCTTCTCGGTACCACGAGCATTCACTGGTTGGCGCGGCCGCATGTGTTCTCGTGGCTCTTCGCGCTGCTCTTTCTCTCCGTTGCGGAGCATGAGAGGCGTGGGGGAGCCGGGCGAATCTTATTTGGACTACCTGTACTGGCTTGTGTATGGGCCAATTTCCACGCCAGTTTCCTCCTGGGACCGGCCATCCTTTTTATATATGCCATCGGCGAATGGTTAGATGGGAATAAGAGAGGACTTCGTCTTTCTGCCGTTTGCCTCGCGTCTCTGCTGGCCACATTCATCAATCCGTACGGCTGGCGGCTTCACGAGCATGTCGCCACCATTTTGCAAAACGAGTACCTGATGGACCACGTCGCGGAGTTCCGCAGCTTTAGTTTCCATGCGGCCGGCGCCATATACGTCGAATTGTTCCTGCTGGTAGCGGTTCTGGGGGCGCTGGCGTTGCTGCGGCAGCGCGCCTTTGGCCCGGCACTGCTGGCATTCGCAATGCTTCACATCTCCCTATATTCCGCTCGGCACCTGCCGACCGCGGCTGTGCTGCTGCTGCCTCTGTGCGTCGCGGCACTGACACGCGAGGCAGAGGACTGGCCCCGGTTGCGCCCGCTGCTCGACTACTCGAAACGCCTGCGAGCCATTGACCGGAAGGTCTGGGGTGTCGTTCCGATCGTGCTCGTGCTCGCGGCAACGCTCGCCGGCCTGGGCACTTTGGCGCGTGAGGGGCGTGTCGGCTTCGATTCCGCGAAATTTCCTGTTCGTGCCGCCGATTTCTTACGGGCATCGATGTCGCAGAACGATCCGCGGGCTCGCGTGTTCGCGAAAGATCAGTGGGGTGGCTATCTTATCTACCGGTTTGCCGGCCGCTCGAAAGTCTTCATCGACGGGCGACTTGATTTTTATGGGCAGGATTTCCTCGAGACTTATGCACAGGTCGTGGAAGTGAAGCCGGGTTGGGACGCTGTGCTGAAGCGGTTCGATGTTCGATTTGTACTGGTGGCGCCGGACAATGCTCTGGCTTCGGCGCTCCAATTGAGCGCGGATTGGAAGCGCGTCCATGCGGACGCGGTCGCCGCTGTCTTCGAGAGAGTGAGCTGAAGATGCACAGCAGCATTGAAATCACTCTGCTCGCTCTGGTAACTGCTGCTGCCTGGAGCGATCTGCGTATTAGACGAATCCCGAACTGGATCACTGTGCCCGGTGCCGCGCTGGGATTTGCCTTGCAGGCCTGGTACGGCGGCTTTGACGGCGCCCTGGCATCGCTGAGCGGCGCTGGACTCGGACTGGGGATTTTCATTGCACTCTATATCGCGGGAGGTATGGGCGCGGGCGACGTAAAGCTGTTCGGCGCCGTGGGCGCGCTCGTGGGGCCGCAGGCGTTGGTCCTGGTATTTGTATTTACGGGACTCTTGGGTGGAATCGCCGCAGTCGCGCTGTCTCTATTTCGGAGACGATTGCGGCAAACGCTGAAGCAGACCGGAGAACTGCTGATGGACCTCGGCCGGCTACGCTGGCAGGAAGCACGGCAAGCGAGTAAAACTCCGGACGCGCTGCGGCTGCCCTATGGGATCGTCATTGCCGGCGGCACTCTGGTGTCTCTCGTGGTCCTCCATTAAGAGGATTCTATGCAACGTCATCGCGTACTACTTGCTTTCGGAATCGCATGGCTCTCCGCGCTGCTGCTCAGCTGGTGGGTCTATAAGAGGAGCATCGCCCCACCCTCCCGGGATTTAGTCTACGTTGTTGCGGCGGCGCAGGATTTACCCATCGGCAAGCGCATCCAGCCGGGCGACCTCAAGCTGATTGCGCTGGACCGCAAGGACCAGCCCAAAGGCGCTTTTCTGAAAACGTCCGACATCGTGGACCGCGCGGTCGCGGTCTCCATATCCGCCAGCGAACTGGTACTCGGCGGAAAGCTCGCCGCCAGGGGAAGCGGTGAAGGTCTGACCGCATTGATCGAACCGGGAACGCGAGCCATTTCTGTCCAGGTCAACGAGATTTCCGGAGTATCCGGCTTCATTCAACCGGGAACACGAGTGGACGTGCTTTTTACTCGCGTCTTCTCCAGCGGCGACGCGGCGACCACAACCATTCTGCAGAACGTGAAGGTGATCGCGTACGGCAGACAACTCGATCCTGCAGCCAAGGTGGACCCGCGCGATACTTCCAGGCCGACGGTGGCCACGCTGCTCGTGACGCAGGAGCAGGCGGAAAAGCTGGTCCTGGCGGGGCAGCGCGGACGAATCCAGCTTGCGCTGCGCAACTCCCTGGACGACGAAATCAATACATCTTCGGATCCTGTCCACTCCATCGATCTCGGAATTGAGGAGCCGCGCAAAGCCGCGTCCAGCAGTGTCGCGCCCATCCGGCCCGTTGTCCCCCCCGCCGCAGCGGTGGTGACAACCAGGACAGACAAGCCCGAAAACGCAGGACGGGTGGTGCGGATATACCGCGGTGAAAAGGTCACGGAGGAAACCTTGAAATGAGGAGAACAGCAACGGCTCTACTATGCGTGGTTCTGGGCCTTGGATTCGGATCGGCTGGCGCCGCAGTTGCGCGCGTGCAGGTCGGGCCCGCCACTCCACAGGCGACGCGTTCGATGACGCTCACCGTAGGCCGGGGTCAATTGCTCCAGTTCGTGGACGAAGCTTCCCGAGTGTCGGTTTCCGATCCGGCGATAGCCGACGCCGTGGTGGTCTCGCCGCATGAGGTGGTTCTCAACGGAAAGACGCCGGGACACACGACAATCATGATCTGGCATGGCGAGAACGTATCGCCGTTTGAAATTAGCGTGGAGCCGGATCTGACCGAAATCCAGAAGCAATTGCGCGCCGCGTTTCCCAACGAACAGATCGACGTATCGAGCAGCCGGGATGCGATTCTGCTTACGGGCGTCGTGACTGAAGCGGAAATCGCGAAGCAAGCTGCAGCGATTGCAGCTGTGCATGCGAAGGCCGTCGTGAACCTGCTCCAGTCGCCGCCGCCCGATAACCGGCAGGTCATGCTGCAGGTGAAGTTCGCCACAATGGATCGGACCACCCTGAGCCAGTTGGGGGCGAATCTCTTCAGCGTCAACAACAAACTGGTGGGAGTGTCGACAACGCAACAATTCCCGTTCCCACGTACGGGCCAGCTACAGTTCTCGCAGGGACCCGACGGTCAGCCTGTGCTGGGCAACCAGCAGGTCAGCATTACCGATTTATTGAATTTGTTCGCGTTCCGGCCGGACCTGAACATAGGCGCGACCGTTCGCCTGCTGCAACGAAACAACCTTCTGGAAATTTTGGCGGAGCCCAACCTGATCACGGTCAGCGGACGCGAGGCCAGTTTCCTGGCCGGTGGAGAATTTCCGTTTCCAGTAATCAGCAGCACCGGCGCAGGCGCGACATCCGCTCCGGTCGTCACGATTCAGTTTCGGCCTTTCGGCGTGCGCCTCTTCTTTACGCCGACCGTGGAATCGAACGGGCTGATCCACCTGAAGGTGCGTCCCGAAGTCAGCTCGCTGGATTTTGCGAATGCCCTCACCATCCAGGGCTTTCTGATCCCCGCCATCAGTACGCGGCAGGCCGAAACCGAGGTCGAGCTGCACGAGGGCGAAAGCTTCGCCATTGCGGGTCTGATCGACAACCGCGCGATCCAGGTGGTGAGTAAGATCCCGGGAATCGGCGACCTGCCGATTCTGGGGCACCTGTTCCGCAGCCGGGACACGCAGAAGACCAATTCAGAGTTGCTGGTACTGATTACTCCAACCTTTGTGAAGCCGTTCGCGGCTGGAGACACGCCGCCGACACTGCAGTTCCCCGAAGGCTTTCTGGGTGAGCCAACGCCGGCGCCGGCTTCGCCCACATTCGTCGGGCCGCGCGGACACGAGTCTCCTCCCGGAGGAACTCCGTGAGGGCTTTCAAAGACTTTCTTCTTACTGTAGCGGCGACAGAATGTAGCCCCACGCGCCGGCGTGGGGACCCGGTAGACCTCGATTTTACGAGCTCCGTAGGAGCGAAAGATGGTTCTGAAGAATCTTCCGCCCCTCGCGGGCCTAACCTTCAATTGCAACGCATACCCCACGCTGCGCATGGGGCTACATTCTGTCGCCGCTACGCGGCTGTATTCGGATGCGCTTCGCGCGATATACAGGCAGGCGCCACGACCATCTATTTCCTGCTATTCACTCTGGTGTTTCTCGGGCTTCTGGTTTTTGCCGTGGATTTCGGCCGGATGTACCTGATCCAGGCGGAATTGCAGACAGCCGCCGATGCCGCCGCCCTGGCGTCCGCAATGCGGTTGGTTGGAACAGCAAACTCCCCGGTCCAGGCAGACGAGATGGCGGCGCCGTTTGAGACCGACACCGGCAACGATAACCGCTTCAATCTGCGGGCGAACCAGATCAGCGCGAGCGGCGGCGGTGACGGCCCGGGGGCGACAATCGATGTGAATTACTTTTCCACGTTGCTGGACGCACTTGCAAATGTCAACGGCGGCCGGCGCAGCGGAATCGAATGGAGCAGCGGAGTCTATCCGAAATACGCGAGGGTTCAGATCATAGCGCACGCGCCGGTGCTATTTGTGCCGTTGCTGACGAGCGTCTTCGGCTCACTAGCGGATATAACCGCTTCGGCTGTAGCGGGAGTGAGCGCTCCGGTGTGCACTGCATGCGGAATTGACGGCCTGGCGGTGCCGGATCAGAGCGAAGGAACAGATCCAGTGAATTACGGCTTTGTGCCGGGAAATTTCTACACCCTGTACCTCACATCGTCCCAGCAGACGCCGAATCCGCCCGTGACACCGGCGCCCCTGGACGGCACGATAGCCGCAGTGCAGTACGTTATTTTGAATCATGTTCCGAGCGGTCTTCAGGGCCTGGACCTGGATGGCTCCTTGTTTGAGCTGGGCGCGGGCGGCATCTCCCGCAGTCCCGGATTAACCCCTCCCGGCACGATTACTGCAGAGAACACGGAGACTGCTTACCCTGATCTTCAGGGCAACACCGGCCCAGGCACAACAGTCGGCCAGGACATTCTCTGCGGCCTGAACGTGCGGTTCGGCGTGGATCCATCACTGAACATCTGCGGCACTCTCGATAGCGGGGGATTTACCGATCTGTCATCCCGATTTACATCCGACACGGACATCGGCGGAGAAACGTATGCCGCCGGCGCGGGCTTGCAGGACTACGCGATGGAGTACGATGGCAGCCTTCGCCGCGTACTGACGATGGCGGTTGTAGATTCCGTCGATACGCTAAGCGTTCTGAATTTCCGCCAGTTTCTGATCGAGATGTCGGCGAACACAACACAGGGTCTCGATCCCGCCCTGGCCAGCGGGGCTTTCCGCGCCCAGTATATCGGGGCGCTCGTCCCGCTTCGCTGCGGCGGAATTGGCGGTATGTGCAGCATATCGTCTGGTATCGGCCGGGTCGTACTGCATTAGGAGGATTGTGCTGAAACGAACAAGCTCACAGCGAGGTCAGGCGGTCACCGAGTTGGCGCTTCAGATTCCCTTAATGCTGATGCTTCTGTTCGGCGGCGTCCAATTGGGACGGATTTTTTACGTCTACCATACGCTGCAGAAAGCTCTCCGCGGCGGCGCGGGCCTGCTGGCACGTTCGGTCAATGTAGATTATTGCGATCCCGAAGACACGACCCTTGGAGATGCGCGGAATCTGATGGTCTTTGGGAACCTGCAAGGCGACGGCGGCGATGAAGGGCGGGTCGTGCGGGGTTTTACGACGGAGATGATCCAGATTCTTCCCGAACGGAAAGACGCCACAACCCCGGCTGTAAATCCGTGTCCCTGCACGGCGGCCACCCAGGTGGCCGGCAGTTGCAGTATCTTGTCCGGAGGAAGCGCTCCCGACTTCGTTGTGGTCAATCTCGGAAGCGGTTTTCCGCTTCAAATACCGGTATTCCCTTTTGTGAACCTCGGCACGATCAACCTGAGAGTCTCAGTGCGAATGCCGCTGACCGGAGGCTGAAATGTTTTTACGAAGCTGCCGCGGACAAGCTACCGTCGAGACGGCTCTGGTGCTGGTCGTGGGCATCCTGCCGTTGACCTTTGGGTTGATCGCATTCGCCGAAATCGCCTGGACGTATCACGCTCTTGCCACGCTCACCCGACAGGGCGCTCGCTACGCAGGCACGCACTGCTGGCAGGACAGCTCGGGTTCCAACGTGGTGAGCTGGATGCAGGCGAACGCACCGGCATTTCCCGACCGCCCACAGCTGGCGACCGGCGGCGTGCAGATCCAGGTGAATTATTGGACACATGATCCGGCCACGCATCAGAGCCTGCCGTTCTCCTGCGCGGCAGGCTGCAGCGCTCAGTGCGTGCCGGATTCGGTTACGGTCAGCATCAGCCAATACCAGTTCAGCCATTTTTTTACGCTGCTCGGCTTGCAGCCGTTGCAGGTGCCGACGTTCTCGACAACCGTCGAGATGGAGAGCGCCGGCGGCAACCCGGAGACAGCGATTTCGTCGCCTTAACGTTATGCCGATCCAATTAATCGTAGCTAGCCCTGAACCGCGCTTTCATGACTTCGTTCGAGAGCAACTGGCGGGAATGCCCAACGCCCAGGCTGTCAGCGAGCACGAAGAAATGGGCCCCAATCTTTCCGCGCGCATCATGCACGACCTGAACGTCTATCCTCAGTCTGCAGTTATGCTGGACGTCTCGACCGATCCCGAACAGGGTTTGCGCGCGCTCGAGCAACTGAGGCAGGCGGTCCCCGCACTCTACGTCATTCTGTCCGGTTTCCAATCCAACGAAGAATTTCTGTTGCGCTCCATGCGCCTTGGAGGCGCGGACTTCCTGCAACAGCCCCTGAAGCGCGCGGAGTTCAGCGAGGCGCTGGATCGCCTTGAAGCGCACGTACAGCGCGTCCACCGGCAGGATCGCCAGATCGGCAGGATCTACACTTTCGTTGGAGTCAAAGGCGGCGTGGGAACCACGACTGCGGCGGTAAATTTCGCCGCGCTCTGCGCCCGCCATAATAAGTCCACAGTGCTGGTGGACCTGGATATGGATTCCGGAGACGCCGCCTGCTACCTGGGGTTGCGTCATCAATACTCGCTGGCTGACGTGGTCGAAAATCTGGATCAGTTGGATCAGGCGATGCTGGAGGGAATCATGACCCGCGATCCGCTTGGGTTTTCGGTATTGTGCGCGCCCGAGGAGCTCGAGAGATCGCGGATGATCGAAGACCAGCATCTGCGCGAGATCGGGAATTTCCTCATCGAGCACTTCGACATTGTCGTGGTCGATGGCTCGCGCGCCCTGGACAACCTTCTGCTGAGCTGTCTGGAACTCTCCGAATCCATTTTCGTGGTGCTGACCCAGGAGTTTCCGGCGGTGCGTAACGCACAGCAGTATCTGGGTGCGCTGGCGCGCGCCGGCTACGGGCTCGAAGCGGTGAAGCTGGTCGTGAACCGGCACGAGAAGCGCGGTCCGCTGCACGTCAGCCTGGATCAGTTGAAACAGACGCTGGGCGCGGCCCCCTTCTGGGTGTTGCCGAACCGGTACCAGGAGGCCATGCAGGCGGTCCACGAAGCCCGGCCGGTCGTGATCCGCGGGGGCACCGAACTGGGGCGCTCATATCGAGACTTTGCAAAGAAGATGGGCCTCAACGGCACGCCGGAAGCGGCGGATGGAAAGAAATCAGAAAGATGAGCCACATCGAAAAAGAATTAGCCGCGGATTACGCGAATTACGCGGATAGGGCGCATCCAGACAATTCCTTAATGCGCCCTATCCGCGTAATTCGCGTAATCCGCGGCTAATTCTTTTTCGATGC
>Ga0137394_10000049_pt1 | contig 81873 bp, 76 predicted proteins | sample czobulk116metaG_FD_108278 | JGI IMG/M metagenome (GOLD analysis project Ga0137394, IMG submission 108278) | Vadose zone soil microbial communities from Angelo Coast Range Reserve, California, USA - czobulk1.16 metaG | ecosystem: Environmental > Terrestrial > Soil > Vadose zone | place: USA...
CTTCAGGCTCTGGCTCATCATTCCTTCTCGATGTTCGACCATGAGAAGACGATCACCGTCTCCGGAACGCTAAAGGAATTCGAATGGACGAATCCGCATTGCTGGTTGCATGTTTCCGTGGTGGATGCCACGACCGGGCGCAGCCTGGATTGGGCATTCGAGATGGGTTCGGTCGGTCAGGTCGCTGCCCAGGGATGGAAAGCCGAAACGGTAAAACCGGGTGACAAAATCACTGTCGAGGGGCATCCCATGAAAGACGGGTCCCGCGGCGGGCAATATCAGTCTGCGAAACTCGGCGACGGGCGTACGTTTTCGCAGAACAACAACGGGCGGTAAAACAAAAGATCTGACCAATGCTCAATTCCCAATGCTCAATTCTCAGCCGATGAGAATTGAGCATTGGGAATTGAGCATTGGTCAGATCTTTTGTTTTACCGCCCCAACTGCGATGCCATCCGCGGCTATTTCCCCCCGAGGTGAAGCGTCACGCCCACCGTTAGTCCAACCGGATATCCAGGCGTCCCGTGTATTCGCTCGACTGCCGGGGCTGTAGGGCTAACCCGGGATTCGAAAAAGTTCTGGGTCTCGTAGTACGCCTTGTTGGCTACGTTGTCGATATCGAGATTGAAATCCATCCACAGGCGAAGCGCCTTCGTCACCGCGAAATCCACCACATCTAATCCCGATGCTCGGATCTCCGGATCCAGACCGTCGAGGCGGTAGTTGCCCACGTGACGATATCGCAATGAGCTGTAGAACCCATGCCAGCCTGAAAGCGTTAGAGCGGCGTTGCCGACCGCGTGCGGCGCGCTCTCGATGTACACGCGCGGAGCCGTGCCGCGGTAGAACGCATTGTTCACCTGTGTGAAGCCGGCGCTGAAATTGACGTAACGAGTGACGCGAATCGAGGTTTTTGCCTCGTAGCCATAAGACCGGCTCGGGTCCTTCAACTCAAACGTACCGTCATCGGGAATGTACACCTGCTCGTTGGAGCGGTCGATCAGGAACAGATCCGAACTCAGCGAGAACCGCCCCCTCTGATACGTCGCGCCCGTCTGGTAAAAGTCCGTAGTCGCGATTCGCGGGGAATCGGGGCGCTCGATGATCCCGCGCGCATCCTGCGTGTTGATGCCGCGGCCATAATTGAAAATGGCAATGATCGGAACGGCGGCAGACGGCTGATAGGACATACCGAACTTCGGCTGTACTTTCGCGGAGCCAAGCGCTTCATCGATCTTGAATCGGAAGTAGTCCCACCGCACACCTCCCTCGACGTGAAGGCGTCCATGCATGAAGTCCACGCCCTGCTGGGCGTACCCCGCCATATTGGTCACGTGCGCGAATGCCTGCGTCGTCACACCGAATGGCACTCGCCCCTGGCTGGGATAAAGACCGACATTGATTTGATTCTCGTGAAAATTGGCGCCGGCCGTGAGGAGCGCCTGGCTGCCGAAAATGCGGTAAGGGTGAAGATACTGAGTGTTGACGCCTTCCTGAAGGCGCGAATCGTGTTGTTGAATTCCGTCGCCGTGCTTGGGATCGTTCAGGAACAAGGTGAAGTTCGAGTACAAATCGAACAGGGAGCGGCTCACGAAGCCGTCGGCCTTGAAGCTGTCGCCGGACTTGAGCGTTTTGCGATACAGAAGGCCGGTGGTGCCGATGCGGATCCGTCCGCCGTCTGTCGGATCGATGAAGCCGAAACGAGACAGCTGTCTTTGGGCAACAAGGTCGAGAGGGATCTGGCCCGAAGAGAAAAAGTCGTTGCGCCCGAAGTTGAATTTGAAACCGATGGCCTGAGTGTCATCGAGATGGCGTGTGTAGTTCCCGGTCACGTTGTCACGCCGGTAGCGCAGCGGGTTCTCGAAGGGGCCATCCGTGCTCGAGCTCTCGTGCGCGATGAACGAATCGGCCTTATCCAGCGACGGACTGTAGGAGAAGAATGTTCGATAACTGCCGAAGCGGCCCGCCTGAAAACGCACTGTTCCCTTGTCGGCAAGGCTTTCTTTCAAACGGATGTGCACCACGCCCAATCCCGAGAAGTCGCCGTACTCGGCGCTGAAGGGTCCGTTCAGGATATGAACTTCGTCCACCAGCTCCGGCGTCAGCGTCTTCAGCGCGCCCAGATAGCCCTGGCCGTGCCCCTGCGTTCCCTGATTCTGCTGGACGTTATCCACAAGGACTTTGAGGCCTCCATTGACTCCGCCGTGGTCGAGATTGAATCCGAATCGCCGGATCTCCAGCGACTTGCCGCTGCCTTCATGCTGGCCCGCGTTGATTCCGGCGTTGAGTGTTTCGATCAACTGGTCGTCACGGGCAAAGAGTGTGTTCTTATAGACTTCGTCGCTATGGGTCTCCACGCCAGGTTCCAGCGCCGATGCCACAATGACGATGCTTTGACGAATCGGGGGAACCACAAATTCGACCTCTACGCGGAGAACCGTGGCGTCGTTTACGCCGATCGTCCGTTCCTGAGGACGGATGTTCTGCCCTTCGAACCTCAGCGTAACGTCCTGATTTGGAACATCGAGCTGAAACCGGCCGTCATTGTCTGTCACGGTGCGTTGCTCGCCGGTACTCGAACCGGCGATCACGGTAACGCCATAAACTGCCGCGTCTTTTGAGGTCACGACCACGCCAGAGATGGGCCGCATGCCTTGTGCCTGCAAGGGTAATACCGCGCTCAAACACCACAACGCGATCAGGATTTGCATGGTCATCTTCATAGCCATTCGCACCGCCATTTCCGTAGTCGGAGGTAGTACGTCTACGAGATGCGTATCAGATTGGAAAATCCTGACAAAAACTTCAGAAAATCTTCATTTTTTAGCGGCCGCTTCAAAAGGCACCATGGATGACGAGGAAATCAGAATGTTTATACGCAGGTGCTTCATTCTTGGACTGATATTGACTATGAGGGCCGCAATCGGATAGGCCCAGAACGATCCCGGCAGTTCACAGTCCAGTTGCGGTACCGGTTCCATTTGTAGAACGGCCGCAACGAACGGAAGCCAGACGCGGGCCGCGCAGCTGATCGGGCTGCATCCGAAATCGTTGTATCGTCTGCGGCGCAAGCTTGGCCTATAGTGCCGGACTTAGTGGGTCATCGCATAGATCATGAAGTTCAGCCCCATGCGATAGGCCTGACCGGAGTACTTTTCGGGATAACACGCCAGATCCATGTACTCCCACGCATCTCCCAGATCCGAGTTGTATGTAACGACCACCATGATCCTTCCGGCATCATCCGCGATTCCATAGACTCTCGGTTCCGTATCGTCCGATTGTTGCCATGTCGGGCCGCCGTAGCAGGCATTTCCTCGGCCTGGAATCTGCATGACGGTGTCGATGTCAAAGAAGGTGTGAAATATGGGGTGCGTCAGTGGCAGAACCTGAATCGGCCGATCTGGAAACACTTTTCTGATCTGGGCATCGAAGATCGACTTTTGCCGGAGGCCCCAGAAGTCGTCAACATGAAGAAAGCCGCCCCGCAGCAGGTATTCCCGAAGGCGCGCAGCCTCCTTGTCACCAAGGAACATCTGCCCGACCTCCACCGCATACACGTAGGGAAACTTGAAGAGGTCGTCGTCCATAATAGAGACCACGTTTGGATTGGGATCCACACGCATACCCGTCAAACGGTGAATGCCGCCCATGAACTTGCAGTCGGCGCCGGGATAGTCCGTTGCCCAACCCCAGCCCTGACGAGGGAAGAACCTGCCTCCGCCGAACTCCGGACAAGTGAACTGCACTTCAGGCTTGGCCATCGTGAATGACCTTCCGAAACCGAACCCGCCTCGTGCCGCGGTGTTCTGGGTATAGACCAGCCTCGTGAAATAGAACTCGGCGGGTTCCTCCTGGTCCGCCGCGAGAAGCGCAGAAATCACTCCGACCGACAGTATCGCGACAAGAATCCAGGATCGAAGAAGCAGCTTTTCCATTTTTGCCCCACCCAATATTCACTGTCCCATTCCTTTAGGTCAAGTCGGAGAGCCGCACCAGCGGTATGTCAAATATGAGCGAATCTGATCGCGCACTTTGCGGAAGCGTTCAGGCGCTGTTCTTCAGAGCCTTCTACAGCGGCCGGATCTTCAAAATTCTGATGAAGCCGGTTTGTATGCCCCGGATATATCGGACGAACGTCAGAATAAGCGCGGCGAGCATGACACCGGTCGTAATCGTGTTTGCGAGAAGCGCGATCCCGGCGTTTCCGCCACTCAGCCGCTCTCCCATAATGCCGGAGCCGACGACCGCTGCGAGCAGCAGCGCGGTGCCGAGCGCTTCCGCCGTGAGTTTCCTTGCAAAGCTCATGAAGCCGGGACAATGTAGTCGCGGGCTTTAGCCCGCGCCCCGGAGTCGGGTTTCGTGGCGCGAATGAATGCGCTCATGAACTTGCCGTCGATCTGCGGGGCAATCGCATCCACGTCGATACCCTGTCCACTAAGAAATGCGCGGGCATCGTCAATTCGGTAAACACGGGTCGGTTCAACATTGACGCTTTCAAAGCCGGCGGCGGTGAGCTTCGACCGATACTCATTCTCTTCGAGAGCGCCGGCGATGCAACCGACCCACAAGAGCACGCGCTCACGAATCTCCGAAGGCATTGGGCCGCGCGTCACAACGTCTGAAACGGCAAACCGTCCACCGGGTTTGAGCACACGGAATGCCTCCTGCAGGACACGATCTTTATCAGCGGAAAGATTGATGACGCAGTTCGAAATGATGACGTCTACCGAGTTGTCGCCGAGCGGAATATTCTCGATCTCGCCTTTGAGGAATTCGACGTTCTGTACGCCGGCCTTCTTTTGGTTTTCCCGCGCGAGCGCAAGCATCTCGTCGGTCATGTCGAGACCGTAGGCTTTGCCCGCTGGTCCGACACGGCGAGCGGACAGCAGCACATCGATACCACCACCCGAACCCAGGTCGAGAACTGTTTCACCGGGATTGAGCGTCGCCAGGGCCGTAGGATTTCCGCAGCCCAATGAAGCTTTCAATGCTTCTTCAGGAACCTGATTGGCCTGGGCATCGTTGTAAAGGCCTGTTGTGATCGGATCTGCTTCGCCTCCGCAACTCGCCGTGGCTCCACAACAGGAACTTCCACCCGTTATCACGCGAAGCGCAGCTTCTCCGTATTTCTCTTTCACCACTTCCTTGATGTTTGTCGTACTCATGATGTTTCTCCTATTTGCAGCAGACGATCTTCTGCGGTTCGACAGCCTTGTTTCGGGTGCAACACTCGGCATAGAGGAAGCCAAGCAGTTCCTGCAAGGCTTCCGCGTTCGCCGAATACCAGAGAAAAGTGCCTTCGCGGCGAACTTGTACCAGATCTTCGTTTTTCAGCTTTTCCAGGTGGTGTGAGAGCGTCGAGCTGGGAATATCCAGCTCATCGCCGATTTCTCCGACAACGAGCCCCGTTGGGTGCGCCGAAAGGAGAAGCCGCATGATGCGCAGCCGGGGTTCTGTTCCCATCGCCGCGAGCATGTCCGCATAACGCGGGATGTTTGCCGACTCTTTCTTGGAAGTTGCCATTCCGTCCCTCCATCCACATTTCTATATTTCGATAATAATAGAAATATGGAAGGTCGTCAAGAACTAGCGCGCCGGCCTTTCAAACACGGAGCCGAGAAGCCACACGGCACGGTGAGCGTTTTTACCGCGAACTTCTTCGAGACCGACCCGCATAAGCTCGTGGCCGTCGCGCGGCGTTGGGTTGAACGTGCCGAAGATGAGGTCGAAATCTGAATGCTTTCACCGTTTCTCAAAATCCACTCCGGAAAGTTCATCGTGATTCTCCTTTGTCGACGACGATACGAAAAGGAGCGCCGCAGGGCATTGACACGATCGGACGAATTCTTTGATCTATTGCGCCACCCTGGCGCACGTGGCCGCTTCCCGGCGGATCAATTTGGTTTTAAGCGGGCGGACTGGCGGAACTCTGCGGGTGTTTGGCCCGTCCAGCGGTGAAATGCGCGATAAAATGCGCTGAGTTCGGAGAACCCAAGCAGAAAGGCAACTTCAGCTATCGAAACGCGGGCATCGCCGAGATGGCGAGCGGCCAGCTCTTTTCGAAGTTGATCGAGCAGTTCGCGGTAAGTCGTGCCTTCACCGGCGAGATGACGATTCAGGCTGCGAACGCTCATCTTGAGCCGGGCCGCGACTTTGGACGCTCTCGGCTCGCCACCACGCATTTCTTCCACTAAAGCCGCGCGTGCGCGATCGGCGAAGGTGCTGCCGGCGGGAGCCTCAGCCAGAAGATTGGCCGCGTAGCGGTCGAGCACGGTTAGCAGCGCGGGATCACTTCGAGCGCCCGGCGTATCGAGCAATGCTGCCGCACAAACCAAAGTATTTTCTCCTGTCGAGAACCGGATGGGAGCTCTGAAAAAGCGGGCGTGGTCCAGTGCATCGGGCGGCTGTTGGTGGGCGAACCGCACCTCGACCGGCGCCCAGTCCATGTTGGTGGCGACTCGTCCCGCTCGGACCCACGCGGCAAGTATGAACTCTGCGGACTGCCGGGGCGCGGCGAGACCGCCCGGCATCCGATGGCGCAGCGTTGCATGTTCGCCCTTCGTCGTAAGGTCGACTGCCGTGGAATCGTTAATCAGCTTCTGGTATTGAGACAGGCGCGCGTACCCGGCGCCAAGTGTGGGGCTCGAGACCATGATGTAGAAGAAAATGTCAAAACTTCCCAGCTCGGCATGCTGCGCCAGATGCAATCCGATATTCGAATCCGCAGTCTTCTCGGCCGCCACCGATAGCAGATGGACACCGGTACTCATCGGAACGCGCGCCTCCGGATCGTTGAGCAGAGCTTCGGTGATCTGAACCGCAGACAGGATCGGCGATGGATCATGCCCCAGAGCCCGCAAACCGGATACGAGCGGCCGGATCGCGCGGACAGTGAGTTGTGGCTGCAACTGGGGTTTCATTGAGTGTCCGAAGGGAGGACTTTAATCTGATTTTCAGCGGCGTTGGCGGTTTTTTTGTTCTGTTTTGGTAGACTTTCTTCCCTATGGAATACGTCAATCTCGGATCGACAGGACTGAAAGTGTCGCGCCTGTGCCTGGGCGCGATGACCTATGGCTCGAAGCAGTGGCGTCCATGGGTCTTGGAAGAGGAAGAGGCGCGGCCCTTCATTCGCAAGGCCCTGGAGCTCGGCATCAACTACTTCGACACGGCCGACATGTATTCGGTGGGAAAGAGCGAAGAGGTTCTCGGCCGCGCGCTAAAAGAGTTTGGGCCGGGCCGTGACCGGGTCATTGTCGCGACGAAGGTTTATCACGCGATGAGTGACGACCCGAACGACAAAGGGCTTTCTCGCAAGCACATCATGCATTCGATCGACAACAGCCTGCGCCGGCTGGGCACGGACTATGTCGATCTGTATCAGATTCACCGCTTCGACTACGCCGCTCCGGTCGAGGAGACGCTGAGAGCGTTGGACGACATCGTTCGCGCCGGCAAGGCGCTGTATATCGGCGCTTCGGCGATGTACGGCTGGCAATTCATGAAGATGCTCAGCACGTCGGACCGGCTGGGGCTGGCGCGCTTCGCCACCATGCAGAACTATTACAACGTCATCTATCGCGAAGAAGAACGCGAGATGCTTCCGCTCTGCCGCGCGGAAGGTATCGCAGTGACTCCGTTCAGTCCGCTGGCGCGCGGTTTTGTGGTGGGTAACCGGCGCAAGGAAGATTACGGCGAGACAGTTCGCGCAAAAACAGATGAGTTTTCCAGGAAGCAATATTACCGCCCCGAGGATTTCGCGATCGTCGATCGCGTGACGGAGCTCGCAAGGAAGCGCGATCTGAACAATGCCCAGGTCGCTTTGGCGTGGGTCCTGCATCAGCCGGGCATTACCGCGCCGATCATCGGCGCGAGCAAGCCGGGTCATCTGGAAGACGCGATGAAAGCGCTGACAGTCAAGCTGGATGAAGGCGAACTGAAATTCCTTTCCGAGCTTTACAAGCCTCGCGGAATTCTGGCCAATATGTAATATGCGCATGCCGGTTTTGTTCGTCGGACACGGATCGCCGATGTATGCCATCGAGGACAATCGGTGGAGCCGCGGCTTCCGCTCGTTGTCTGAACAGGTTCCCCGTCCCCGAGCCATTCTCATGGTGTCGGGTCACTGGTACACCAATGGCACCTTCATCACAGGCAACTTGCGGCCCGAGACCATTCACGATTTTTACGGATTTCCCCCTGAACTCTTCGCGGTTCAGTACCCGGCGCCGGGGGACGTGGATCTCGCCCGCCGGGTTCGGAAGCTGATTGGTGAGGAGAGGTCCGAGTTGTCGAGCGACTGGGGTTTCGATCATGGAACGTGGACCGTGCTGCGCTGGATGTATCCGCAGGCCGACATTCCGGTGATCCAGTTGAGCATCAACGCGAAGCTGACGATGGCGGAACACCTGGATCTGGCCGGATCCCTTGCACCCTTGCGAGACGACCGTGTGCTCATCATGGGAAGCGGCAACGTGACGCACAACCTGCGGGACCTGATGCGCCAGATGCCGGCCGGCGATACTTCGCCGCCTGACTGGGCTTTGAGTTTTGATGAGGCGGTTCAGAAAGCCGTCACGGCGCGGGACCGGAAGAGCTTGATCGATCTGTGGCCACACGCTCCGGGCGCCCGTCAAGCTCACCCGACGCCGGACCACTTTCTGCCGATTCTTTATACAGCCGCTGCAGCCGACCCTGCGGATCCGGTCCGCTTTCCTGTTGAGGGCTTCGATCGTTCGTTTTCCATGCGAAGCATTTTGTATGGGGTGAACGCGGGCTAAAGCCCGGTGCTCCATGGAGACTAAGGATGGCGTAAAGGAACATTTTTTTGGCCGCGGATTACGCGAATTACGCGGATGGGGAATCAGGAGTCAAACAGCGTCGTCCCCATCTGCGTAATTCGCGTAATCCGCGGCCAAAAAAATGTTCCCTTTTCAGTTATTTTTTGGGGGCCGCTTTCTTGTCGTTGGCTGCGGGTGGAGCGACGACCTGCACTGCGTACAAGGTCTTGAAGTCGCCTTCGTAGACTTTCGCCGTGATCTGGTCGCCGGCTTTCACGGTTTTCAGCACTTCGGGTTTGTCTACGGTGTAGCTCATCGACATCGAATTCATCCAACCCGGGACGCTTTCGTTCTTGACGGTTACGCTCTTGGCGTTGGCATCCACTTTTTCGACCTGACCTTTGAAAGTGAATTCCTTCTTTCCGGCCTTTTCCGCCTGACCGTAGGCTAATGGCAACAGCAGGCAAAGGATCGCTGCCACGACAATAAATCGAACGTAATTTGTTTTATGCATTGAGCCTCCAATTTCATAGAGAAGCCCTATGATACCCTAATATCGCAATGAAGACCCTCTGCTCCATGATGCTGGCCGTGGTGGCCCTTCACGCGGAATGCCGTGCCTTGTGCTTTGCGGGCCACGTCCCTGCGAAGCCGCAACCGGCCTGCCACGAGAGTTCCAGTGGTCCGGACGGCGAGCGTCCCTCGCACGGTGACGACGCAAATTCCTGCGGCCAGGAGCCCGGGATCCAATCCCGGATCGTTCCAGTTGTGAAATGCGGGATGGAGTCGGTTGCGCTGGCGCCCATCGCGCCCATCGCCCTTCTCCACGATGATATTTCGACTGCAACCTGCCCGATTTGGGCGGAGCCGTCACCGGACTCGCCACCTCCTCTTCTATTTTCCGTCCTTCGGATCTAGGTTCGTTCTCCTCCTCTTCCATACAAATCCTGATTCAAACACTGAGGAGAACATGTGTCATTGCATTCATTTCCTTTGGGCAGTAATGCTGTTCCAAACTCCGAACATGCCGGGAATGGAAAACAACGTTGGATTTCTTTCCTCGGGAACAAGCATCGAGCCAAAAACGACTTCCGAGTCGAAACCGATGGTGGTCAGTTCGCGCGGTAACTGGACATTCATGTTTGACGCGAACGCCTTTCTCGCCAATACGCAGCAGTCCGGTCCAAGAGGCCGCGACAAGCTGTTTTCGACAAACTGGGTGATGCCGATGCTTATGCGGCAATTGGGGCGGAACACCATCACGTTCCGAACCATGTTCAGCCTGGAACCCGCAACTGTCACCAGGCGGAGGTATCCGGAACTCTTCCAGACAGGAGAGACCGCGTACGGCCTTCCGATCGTCGACGGCCAGCATCCACACGAATTGTTCATGGAATTGGCCGGCCGTTACGATTTCAAGCTTAGCGACCGGTACCAGTTATTCGTCTACGGCGGACCGGTCGGCGAGCCGGCATTGGGACCGACGGCATATCCGCATCGTTCGTCGGCCTCGGAGAATCCTGTCGCTACGTTGGGCCACCACGAACAGGACTCGACGCACATTGCCAACAGCGTCATCACTCTGGGTTTCACAGGCGGCCCTTTGCAGTTGGAAACGTCCACCTTCCGCGGACGCGAGCCCGGCGAGAATCGATGGAATATCGATACGGGGAAGCCGGATTCTTTCGCATCGCGCCTGACCATCGGCGTGAATCATAATCTCTCCGGACAGTTTTCCATTGGCCGGATCAATAACCGTGAAGCACTCGAGCCGAACCTGGATACGCTTCGCACGACCGCGTCCATTCACCATAATCGACAATTCTCGTCCGGCCACATTTCGTCCAGTCTTATCTGGGGCAGAAACAAGGACCTGCACCACGACAGGCCCCGCATCTTCAACTCCTACACACTGGAATCGACCGTGAAGTTCCTGAAGCGAAATTGGGCCTGGACGCGTATCGAGAACGTTGATCGGGATCGAACGCTGGTAACGGGAGAGACCCCGGCTGCGCTAAATACCGAGGAGGATCCGATTGGACGCGTGCAGGCGTATACCTTTGGGTATGAAAGGGACTTGCCGATAGGCGTCTCATACTTGAATATTGGGCTCGGCGTGCAGGCCTCAGCTTACGGTGTTCCGCCGGCGCTAAAGGCGGTTTATGGGAATCATCCGGCCGGAGTAACTGTTTTTTTGAGACTGCGGCCAAGCGGCAATATGATGGAGCACATGCGGCAGATGCATCACCCGTAATATGAAACTAAATCGGACCAGCTATGTGCTCTTATTCCTGATCCTGATCGGCCTCGCCGCGGCGGGTTGGTATGTGATGTCTCGCGGTTTCAGCGCGAGAACTCAACCGACTTCTGCCGAGGCATTCATTGCTCGACGGCTGCGGGCCATTGCGATTCCCCGCGGCGCTCGAGAAGCGAAGAACCCGGTCGCCGCAAGTCCCGAGGTGTTATCCGAGGCCATGGCTCACTTCGCCGATCACTGTTCGACGTGCCACGCGAATGACGGAAGCGGCAAGGCGGAGATAGGCCAGGGCCTGTATCCAAAACCTCCGGACATGCGACAATCGGATACGCAACGCCTGACAGACGGCGAGATCTTTTACATCATTCACAATGGAGTCCGCTTTACCGGAATGCCGGCATTCGGCGACGAGAGTAAAGGCGGACAGGATGAAGACAGCTGGAAACTTGTCCATTTTATCCGGCATCTTCCCGCGATCACTTCGGAAGAACTGGCACAAATGGAGCAGATGAACCCGAAAAGCCCGTCGCAACTGAAAGAGGAAGAAGAGATCCAAAGATTTCTGGAGGGTGGTGACGAACCATCCACGCACAAACATCATTAGTTAGGGAGAAAGACCAATGTTGAAAAAACTCGCAGTTTGTTCACTTGCCATTCTGTTCTTCGCTGCTCTCCTGCAGGCTCACGGCAACGCGACGCACCTGGCAGGAACCGTTACGGCCGTCGACGGCAGCCACGTTACCATCCAGGACAAAGCCGGCAAGTCCATCGTCGTCAAGCTGGACAAAACCACAAAGTATTTGAAAGCCAAGAAACCCGTTGCTGCTTCCGACATGCAGGTGGGTTCGCGCGTGGTCATTGACGCCACAATGGATGAAAAAACGAAAACGTATTCGGCCGAGGAGATTCAGGTCGGCGTGGCTGCAGCGACGGCTGCTGCGAAGCCCAAGGCAGCGCCTGCGCACAAGTAGTTTCAGGCTTTGTCCGAATAAGAACGAACGGCCACGATGAGCTCACGGCGGATTTCGTCCATCCGCCTTCATCGTGTTTCATCACTCCCGCGATTCCACCAAAACCGAATTGATTTTCATTTTCAATAACTTACCGTCGTTTCCAATATTGACACTGAACGAGGTGCTGCTTATAGTCGCTGCATTTTATGTGCTTCCTTATCATCGCCGTGTTGCTCGCTTTATCGACGGTTGCTCATGCTCAGGCGCCGGCCGCTCAGGATGCGACGAGCGAATTGAAGCTCGATACCGGCCAGGAAATTTTTGAGGCAGCCTGCATCGCATGTCATGGTCCTCGAGGGACGGGACAGCCGCAGACAACGTTGGGATTCGAGCCGCCTGCCACGTTTCCCGATTTTACCGATTGCAATGGCAGTGTGCGCGAGAAGACCTACGACTGGAGGGCGACGATTCATGAAGGAGGGCGAGGCCGGGGATTCTCCGAGATCATGCCTTCATTCTCCGAAGCGCTCACTCTGGATCAGATCAACAAGGTCGTTCAATATCTGCGCACCCTCTGCGACGATCGTGCCTGGCCTCCCGGTGAACTGAACCTCCCGCGCCCCCTGATCACCGAGAAAGCGTTTCCCGAAGACGAATGGGTCCTCGCCACCACAATCAATGCCAGTGGTGACGGTGGCGTCTCCAGCGCACTGATCTATGAAAAACGGTTTGGCAAAAGGAATCAGCTCGAGTTCGTGGCCCCGTTCAATTTTCTCCAGCGGGACAACAAATCGTGGGTTGGGGGCATTGGAGATCTGGTTCTGGGATACAAGCGAAACGTGTTCCACAGCATTCGCTCCGGCTCGATTCTGAGTTTGCAAGGCGAGGTCGCAATGCCGACAGGAAACAGGCTCCGGGGTCTCGGCACAGGCGTTACAACCTTCGAGACCTTTGCCGCTTTCGGCCAGCAGCTGCCGGGTCGCGGCTTCGTTCAAATCCAGACCGGCGCAGAGTTACCGACCGATACCTCGAAGGCTCCACAAGCTGCTTTCTGGCGGACGGCTCTGGGGAAAACGTTCGCTCAGAACCAGGGTTTCGGCCGTATTTGGACGCCAATGGTGGAATTTCTCGCCGATCGGGATCTGGAGACGGGCGCGAAAACAAATTGGGACGTCGTGCCGCAAATGCAGATCGCACTCAGCAAACGTCAGCACGTTATGGCCAACATCGGCGTTCGCCGGCCTGTCAACAACACTTTCGGAAGAACAACTCAGGTCATGTTCTACGTGCTCTGGGATTTCTTCGACGGCGGCCTGCGCGAGGGCTGGTAGGAGATCACAATGAGGAAAGCCGCAGCCGTCTCGTGGCTCTGCGCAACGCTCGCAGCATCATCCATCCTGCTTGCCAAAGAGGATCACAAGATCAGGAAGGAATTGTTTCAGACATCGGATCGATGTTTCGCATGTCACAACGGGCTTTCGACATCTGCGGGCGAGGACATCTCAATCGGATTCTCCTGGCGTCCGACAATGATGGCAAACGCGGCGCGCGATCCTTACTGGCAGGCGGGCGTGCGCCGTGAATCGATCGATCATGCCGAGTCCAGGGCGATGATCGAGGACGAGTGCGCGAAATGCCACATGCCCATGGCTCGCTACCAGTCCAAGTTCGATGGACACGAAGGCGAGGTTTTCTCGCATCTTTCGTTTGGCTCGGATGACCGGCTGGACCTGATGGCTCAGGACGGCGTTTCGTGCTCGCTTTGTCACCAGATCACCAAAGACAAGCTGGGAACGCGCGAAAGCCTGGTCGGCGGATTTGTCGTGGATACGGTCCGCAACCTGGGCGAGCGCGAAGAATATGGTCCGTTCAAAATCGAAAACGGACAAAACCGGATTATGCGAACGTCGTCGGGCGGATACCGTCCGACCGAGAGCGACCACGTCCGGCAGTCGGAGCTGTGCGCGACCTGCCACACGCTGATCACGACGGCGCTGGGACCGGGAGGGCAGAAGATTGGCGAGCTTCCCGAGCAGATGCCGTATCAGGAGTGGCTGAAGAGTGACTTTCGAGAAAAGCAGAGCTGCCAGAACTGCCACATGCCGGTCGTGGAGGAACCCGTTCCTGCCACGAAAGTTCTGGGCGTGCGCCGTGAAGGTGTGTCGCGGCACGTCTTCGTTGGCGGTAATTTCTTCATGCTGAGGTTGATGAACCGTTATCGCGGTGACCTCGGTGTGATTGCCCTGCCTGAAGAATTCGAAGCGGCTGCAGCACGGACCATCGAGCACTTGAAAGCGAAGACAGCGCAGATCTCGATCGACCGCGCCGATGTGGTGATCGCTTCGACAACAGGCGGCGCCCGTCTGGATGCGGACATCTCCGTGCAGAATCTGACCGGCCACAAGTTTCCGACCGCCTACCCGTCGCGGCGGGCATGGCTCCATGTAACTGTGAAGGATCGCAACAATCGCGTGGTATTTGAATCGGGTGCGCTGAATCCGAACGGCTCGATTCAGGGGAATGACAACGATGCCGATCCCAACCGGTTTGAACCGCACTACGCCGACATCAACAGCGCCGATCAAGTGCAGATCTATGAAGACATCATGGTTGGAGCGAACAACGTGCCGACAACTGGACTGCTTACAGCGGTCCGCTTCATAAAGGACAACAGACTCCTGCCGAAAGGCTTCGACAAACGAACGGCGGAGCAGGAAATTGCCCCTCAGGGTGGCGCGATGAATGACGCGGATTTCATCGGCGGCGGCGACAGGATCCGCTATTCGATTCCATTGGGGGGAGCCGAGGGGCCTTTCCAGGTAGAAGCCGAATTGTGGTTCCAGCCGATCTCGTATCGCTGGGCCAACAATCTAAAACCCTACAATGCCATGGAGCCGCAACGGTTCACTCGCTACTACGATGCCATGTCGTCGGGCTCCGCCGTGATGCTCGTCCGGGCAACGGCAAACGCGAGGTAAGGAACCACAAAGGCACAAAGACACAAAGAAGGGGTAATTCGGGGACAGACGTATAAATCACCTAATTAGCATTCGAAGCGGACTTTACTTGCTAATTAGGTGATTTATACGTCTGTCCCCGAATTACCCCTTCTTTGTGTCTTTGTGCCTTTGTGGTTCCTCTTATATTACGCGAGGGCGGTTTTTACTCTCTCCAATGTAAACGGCACCGTCCGCAGCCTGACGCCGGTCGCATCGAAAATCGCGTTTGCGAGGGCAGCGGCGACGGGCGCCGTCGCGGCTTCGCCTGCACCCAGCGGCGCCAGCTCCGGCCTGTCGAGAAGGGCAACCTCGATGGCGGGAGCTTCCGGGAATGTAAGAATGGGATAGCTTGCCCAATCCACCGTTGTCACCCGCGAGCGGTCGAACTTTACTTCCTCATGCAGCGTCCGGCTGAGTGTTTGCATGATGCATCCCTCGACCTGATTCCGCAGCCCATCGGGATTAACAATCAATCCGCAGTCGTGCGCGCACGTGATACGCCGCACGTTGATCCTGCCGCTGGTTCGGTCCACCGCGACTTCCATGGCCATGGCGACGTAATTTTCCGCCTGCTTGTAACGCATGTAAGCGACGCCGCGGCCGGTGAGCAAATTTCCTTGCGAGGCACCTGGGTTCGGCGATGGCCGCGCCTGCCAGCCGATCATTTCCGTGGCGCGCTTGAGCACATCGATGGCGCGCGTATCGGTCAGGCCGCGCAGACGGAATTCGACGGGATCCACGGAGGCGGCCGCCGCAAGCTCATCCGTGAAACTCTCTACCGCGAAAACGTTGGCGATCTTTCCCGGCGCCCGCAGATTGGAAAGCCGCAGCGGTGTGTCTTTCAACCAATGCACCACAACGCGGACGTTCGAAGCGGCGTACGGCGGATCGCCATTTTGTGAGATCTGGCCGGCGCCCCGCCCATGCGTCTGATTAATGCCGGCAGCATCGACGGACAGCAGGGGCCTGCCGCCGGGCACCCCCGCGGGCAGCCACATCCGGGTCTCCCACGCAGCAATGCGTTTCTCGGAATCGATACCGCCCCGCAGCGCGAGCACTTGCGGCGGCCCTTTCGGATCGAGGCCGTGTTCATCGTGGCGCATCCACTGCACGCGCACTGGCTTTCCCACGGCTTTCGAAAGGAGCAATGCTTCGGCCGCCGCGTCGTCGGCTCCATTGGAACCGTACGAACCCGAACCATCCAGATAAATCACGCGCAGCTTCTCCACCGGTATACCGAAGATCCTTGCGAAGTTCGTGCGCATGCCGTGCGGGCCTTGTGAGGACGTCCAGATCGTCGCGCCGTCCGGCCGCACATCGGCGACTGCGCATGAAGGACCAAGCGAGGCATGGCTCTGAAACGGCCACGAGTAGATGGCGGAAAGCTGCTTCGCGGTTCCCGGCAAAGCCGCCCCCGGATCGCCTTTATTCACCAGGACCTCGTCTCGCTCCACAGGGCTCTCACGTACGTAGCGATCCAGGCCCTCACTCACCGGAAGTCCCTGCCATTCGCTCCACGCTGTTTTGAGCTCTTTAGCGGCGCGCACCGCCGCCCACTCATCACTCGCGACGACGCCAAGGAACCCTTCGATACGCACGACACGAACATCAGGAATGTTTCGAATGGACGATTCGTCTACGGACAACAGCTTCGCGCCCAACGCCGGCGCATGGATGACCCGCCCGTGCAACATTCCGGGAACGGTGAAGTCCTGAAGGTAGACGTGCTGCCCGGTCGCCTTGCCCGGAACGTCCGGCCGCAGCAGCGGTTTGCCAACGACCGCATAGCGGGCCGGCTCTTTCAGCGGAGCCTTGGGGTCCACTTTGAGATCGAGGTGTTTGCCGCCGACCAGAGCGCCAATGCCGATACCTGATCCGCCGTTCAAAGGCTTCACCTGTCCATCGACGAGCGTGAGTTCGGCCGCCGGACGCTTCAGTTGCTCCGCGCCGAGCTTCAGCAGCGCCTGGCGTGCCGTCGCAGCCGCCTGGCGGACCTCGACGGCTCCGCGCGGTATTCCAGTGCTTCCTCCGGTGCCTCCCTGGTCGGGAGTGAGGGCTGTGTCGCCTTCAAGGACCTTGATGCGCTCGACCGGGACGCCAAGCTCTTCCGCGGCCATCTGGGTCATGGCGATGCGCAGGCCCGTACCGACATCCACCTTGCTGGTGTAGATAGTGACGGAGCCGTCGGCATTGATGGCCAGGAAGCTGTCAACCTGACTGGGATCGAGCGGCTTTCCAGAGCTCTGCGCGAAACCAAGTTTCTGAATGCGGCCGCCGAATGCAAAGCTCACGATCACCGCGCTACCGGTTCGTAGGAATTCGCGTCTTTTCATGCTCGCCTCCCTGACGCTTTCGCCGCCCGGAGGACGGCGCTCAATATGCGCGTGTGCGTGCCGCACCGGCAGAGATTGCCGGCGAGTCCCTGCTTGACCTGTTCGAGCGTTGGATTCGGTGCCTGATTGAGGAGAGCCTTCGCCGTCATGATCATGCCGTTGGTGCAGTAACCGCACTGCGCAGCCTGCTCGGCAATGAAGGCGGCCTGGACGGGGTCCGGTTTTGCGGGTGTCCCGAGACCTTCGAGAGTCGTAATCGCGTGGTCTGCAGCCTGCCTTATCGGAGTTATGCACGAGCGCGCAGCTTTTCCGTCGATCAGTACGGTGCACGATCCGCATTGACCCAGCCCGCAGCCGAACTTCGGCCCATGTGTGCCGAGTGCGTTGCGTAGCAAATACAGGAGAGGCTGGTCCGGATCCCAGGAATCGACTCTTACTGCACGGCCGTTGAGCCGGAAGCTATATCTGGCCATGGAAATTCACCTCGATTAACGATCGATTCTAAATCGGCAGGGGCAGGCAAGCTATATATTTTGAGCAAGCAATTGGCCGCGGATTACGCAGATTACACGGATGGGGAATAGCCGCCAATGACGCAAATAACGCGAATGGGTCATAAGAGATCGTTAATGCGCCCATTCGCGTTATTTGCGTCATTGGCGGCTATTCCCCATCCGCGTAATCTGCGTAATCCGCGGCTGATTTGGATACAATTGATCGATTATGGACTTCAGGTTGGTCTCATCCTATTCCCCGAGGGGCGATCAGGCGACGGCAATCGAGCAACTGGTCGGAGGGCTGAATGACGGCGAGAAGCACCAGGTGCTTCTGGGCGTCACCGGTTCCGGCAAAACGTTCACGATGGCAAAAGTCGTTGACCGTCTGAAACGGCCGACGCTGGTCCTGGCCCACAACAAGACGCTGGCTGCGCAGCTCTACCATGAGTTTCGCGGGTTCTTCCCGGATAATGCCGTCGAGTACTTCGTCAGCTATTACGACTACTACCAGCCGGAGGCGTACATCGCCTCGACGGATACCTACATAGAAAAAGAATCCACGATCAACGATGAGATCGACCGCCTGAGGCTTTCCGCGACGCGATCGCTGTTCGAACGGCGCGATGTGTTGATTGTCGCGTCGGTCTCGTGCATTTACGGCCTGGGATCTCCCGAAGCGTATTACGGCATGTTGTTGATGCTCGAAAAAGGCCAGCACATCGGTCGCCGTGAGATTCTTTCCAAGCTTGTGGAGATCCTGTACGAGCGAAACGATCTCGACTTCAAGCGCGGGACGTTTCGAGTGCGGGGGGACACCATCGAAGTCCACCCTACCTATGAGAGCATCGGATTCAGAATCGAGCTCTGGGGCGATGAAGTTGACAAGCTGAGCACATTTGATCCGCTCACCGGCGACGAGCTTAAGGTGTTCGATCGCCTGACCGTTTATCCGAAGAGTCACTTCGTCATGCCGAGGCCGCGGCTGGAACAGGCCGTCGAGACCATCCGGACGGAGCTGCAGGGATGGGAAGCGTTGCTGGAACAACAGGGGCGGCTGCTCGAGGCTCAGCGCGTTCATCAGCGCACGTTGTTCGATATGGAGATGGTCAAGGAAGTCGGCTACTGCCATGGAATCGAAAACTATTCGCGGCACTTCACCGGACGTCTGCCGGGTCAGCCGCCGCCGACTCTGCTGGACTACTTGCCGCAGGACTCGCTGATGTTTATCGACGAGAGCCATCAGACGATGCCGCAGCTCCGAGGCATGTATCACGGCGATCGCTCGAGAAAGGAAAACCTCGTCGAATACGGATTCCGGTTGCCTTCCGCATTGGATAACCGCCCTCTCACATTCGAGGAATTCGAGAAACGTACGAATCAGCTCATCTATGTCTCTGCAACGCCGGGTCCGTACGAGTTGACGAAGGCCGTTGGTGTCGTGGTCGAACAGGTCATTCGGCCGACCGGCCTCACGGACCCTCAGGTGGAAGTTCGGCCGGTGCGCGGCCAGATCGACGATCTGCTCAATGAGATCCGCCTGCGCGCCGCGAAAAACGAGCGCGTTCTTGTAACCACCCTCACCAAGCGCATGGCGGAGGACCTGGCGGAGTACTACACCGAAGTCGGAGTCCGTTGCCGGTATTTGCACTCCGAAATCGAGACGCTGGATCGCATCAAGATTCTTCGCGGCCTCCGCCGGGGAGAATTCGATGTCCTCATCGGCATCAATCTGCTTCGTGAAGGTCTCGATCTGCCCGAGGTCTCGCTTGTTGCGATTCTCGATGCGGACAAGGAAGGCTTCCTGCGGTCCGGCGATTCGCTCATTCAGACGATGGGCCGCGCTGCACGGCACATCAATGGCCGCGCGATTCTTTACGCGGACAAGATGACGGATTCCATGAAGCGCGCGATCGACGAAACGAATCGGCGCCGCGAAATCCAGGCGAAGTACAACCTGGAAAACAACATTACTCCCGAAAGCATCATCAAACCGGTGGACATGACGCTCGTCGCGATTGCCGAAGCGGATTACGTGAAAGTGCCCGAGTTCGAGATCGGGGAGACGGTTACAGAAGATCCGGAAAAGCTCGCCGAAATCATCGCGAAGCTGGAGGCGGAAATGCGCGAAGCGGCCAAGAAATTTGAGTTTGAGCGGGCCGCCGAACTGCGCGACAAAGCACGGGAGTTACGGGCCAAAGTGCTGTAAAATCCCCCCTGTAGCGGCGGTCCGCGACTGGCGCTACAGGTAAGGAGCGGATGCCATGGGCCGTATATTCATTGTTTTTGTATTACTTAGCGCCAACCTGTTCGGGCAGGCTGCTATCGGCAATGAAAAATTCGACCAGAAACAGTATGCCGACGCCGCTGCCGCCTATGAAAATATTCCCGTTCCCCAGCGGGATGCGGGAATCCTGAACCGGCTTGGGATCTCCTTCCATATGCTCAACCGGCTGCGAGATGCCGAAAACGCATACAAAGCCGCGCTGAAGCTGGACGCCGAGGATAGCGAGTCCACAAACAACCTCGCCGCTCTCTACTATTCACAGCGGAAATTCAGCGATGCGGAACGCCAGCTTCGGAAGGCGCTCGAGCGAAGTCCGGACAATACTCTCATACGGCTCAATCTTCGTGCGTCGCGTTATGCGCGTGAGAACAACAAGAAGGCGCGCGACATGGCGACCTCCGTTTCCGCGAACAATCCTATTCTTATCGAGAAGCGCGAGGGCGATCTGCTGCAGCTCCTGATTCTGATGCCGCAGAAAGATGTCGAGGCGGCCACGATGTACGAGAAACGCGGCGATTCGTTCTTTGCCCGCAAAATGTATGAAGACGCCATCATCGAGTACCGAAAGTCGATCGCGCTGGACCGATATAACGCTTCTACTCTGAATCGCCTCGGGTTGGTTTATCACCAGAGCCAGAAGCTCACCGAGGCAGAGCAGTTCTATCGTGAAGCGGTGAAGCAGAATCCTTACTATCTCGAGGCATTGAACAACATCGGAACGGTTCACTACGTCCGCAAGGATTTCGATCGCGCCATGGAACAGTACATGAAGGCGCTGAAGATTCGCCCCGAATCGCCAACGATCCTCCTGAATATCGGCGCCTGCCTTTTCGCGATGGAGCGTTACGAGGAAGGTTACAAGAGTTACCAGCGAGCCCTCGAAATCGATCCCAAGGCTTTTGATCACAGCTCAGGCTTCGGCACGCTGATTCAAACTTCACAGCGCAGCGAGTCCACGCTGAACTTCTATCTCGCGAAAGTATTCGCGATGAACGGTGACAAAGACCGCGCCATTTCCTATCTCTACAAGGCCGTTGAAGAAGGCTTCAAAGATCTCGACAAGGTCAAGGGAGAGCCGGCCTTCGCTCTTCTACTGGAGGACGAGCGGTTCCAGAAGCTCATGGAAACGATCGGCGCCGCCACACCGGCGGCGGCTCCGAGGTAGACATAAAATTACTGCGAATTACGGCAACTAAACACAAAGACACAAAGACACAAAGGCACAAAGGCACAAAAGATGGCGGCTTTCTTTGTGCCTTTGTGTCTTTGTGTTTAATTGCCGTAATTCGCGGCTAAACTGTTTTTCGCATGGAGTACTTAGACTTCTCTATTGAACTCGCGAGGACGGCCGGCGATGTGTTGAAGCGGTATATGGACCGCGAGAAACAGGTCGAGCTCAAGGGAAGAGCGAACCTCGTAACAGCCGCCGACAAGGAAAGCGAAGCCCTCATTATCGACCGCATCCGGCAGAGGTATCCCCATCACGCCATCCTCGCCGAAGAATCCGGCGCTTCCGGTGGCGGCGAGGAAAAATGGATCATTGATCCGCTCGACGGCACAACCAACTTCGCCCACCAGTACCCGGTTTTCTGCGTTTCGGTCGGCTTCGAACAGAACGGTCAAATCGTCTGTGGCGCTGTGTACGATCCCTCTCGTGACGAAATGTTCTCCGGCGCGCGCGGACACGGATCCTTCCTAAACGGGCAAAGGCTAAGCGTTTCCGATGTGGATCAGCTCGGCAGCGCTTTGCTCCTGACGGGTTTTCCTTACGGCGTTCGTCAGAAGATCCGGCTCGTGATGAGCCAGTTCGAAGCGTTTGTTGTGGCCAGTCAGGGGGTACGCCGAGCCGGAGCGGCCGCACTCGACCTGTGTTACGCGGCCATGGGGCGCGGCGACGGCTTTTGGGAACTCGATCTTCAGCCCTGGGACACCGCCGCCGGCCTGGTCATTCTGGAGGAAGCCGGTGGTCGTGTGACGGATTTCAAGGGTGTGCCGTATTCCATTTACATGAAGGAGATCATCGCCTCGAACGGGAAGATTCATGGGGAGATGGTTAGCGTGATCGAGAAGACGGTGAAGTAAACACAAAGACACAAAGGCACCAGGACACAAAGAAGGGCGCAATCAAACTTCATTTAATGCGCCCTTCTTTGTGTCCTGGTGCCTTTGTGTCTTTGTGTTTACTTACTCTTTCTCCATTTTCACAACGATCATCGTCCGGTCGTCGTGCGGCTTCGTCCGGCCGATGAAGCTGGCCAATGAGCTGATGGCCGCTTTGACGATTCCTTCCGCCGACTTTTCGTGATTGTCCCGCACAACGTCCGCCAGGCGTTTTAGTCCGAAGTCTTCGCCACCATCGTTGCGCGATTCGATCACACCGTCCGAGTAGAAGACCAGAATGTCTCCGCTTTGCAGCTGCAGTTCGGTCTCCTGATAGTGAGAATCCGCGAACAAACCGAGCGGAACTCCTCCCACATCGAGAAAAGTGGCCAGCCCCGACCGCACGATCAGCGGATAAGGCAAACCGGAGTTTGCAATGGTGATCTTGCGCGCCTGCGGGTCGTAGATGGAGTACGTCACCGCAATGAACTGGCTTTCAATCGGCCTCTGGTAAAGCGTCTTGTTCACCAGTTCGAGCATCTGTCCCGGCGGGTATTTGCGGCCGGCCCGTGTGCGGATGATGCCGCTCGACAGCGCGCCGTAAAGAGCGGCCGGCGCGCCTTTCCCTGCAACGTCTCCGATGACGATGGCGAGCCGGCCGTCATCGAAATGAATCCAGTCGTATAGATCTCCACCGAGATGCGTCACCGGTTTGAAGAGGACGGCCATGGTTAACGGCGGCATCGACGGCAGATCTTCCGGCATGAGCTGATGCTGAATTTCCCGCGCGATCTTCATTTCACGCTCGAGCCGGCGTTCGCTATCGGAAACACGCGTGTAAAGTTCCGCGTTGACCAGTGAGGAGGCGATGCGCACCGCCAGCGTCATGAGAAAGCGCTCGTGATGCTCGGTGAAGTAATTGAACTCGGCGCTCTCGAGATCCAGAACCCCTACAACCTTGCCCTTGGATCTCAGCGGCACGACCAGTTCCGAGCGTGTTTCGGAGTGCACCGGAAGATATCGCGGATCTTTCGTGACGTCGCCGATCCGCAGCGGCTCATTGAGCTTCGCCGCGCTTCCTATAAGCCCGACACCAAGGGGCAGCACGATCTTCTGGTCCTCGCGTTCATTGGAACGGATGACAAATTTCGGATGCAGCACACCGGTGCGTTCGTCGAGGAGAAAGATCGAGAATATCCGGTAATTGATTCTGGACTTCACAGCTGCGGCGATCTTATGAACCAGTTCGTCGGTCTCGAGCGTTGAGCCCATTTCGATGCTGATCTCGTACAACAGGGCCAGCATCTCCCGGTTGCGCCGCTCGCTTTCGTAAACCTTCGCGTTTTCGATGGCGATTGCGATCTGACTGGCGAGCAGATTGAGGAGCCGGACCTGCTCTTCACGGAAGTAGCCGATTTCGGGGCTTTCGATGTCCAGAACGCCGACCACGCGATTCTTGGCAATCAGCGGGACGGCAAGCTCGGATCGCGCGGTTTTGACGGCTTCGATATATCTCGGGTATTTCCGCACATCGTCTACAACGACCGGTTTACGGTCCAGCGCTGCAGTTCCGGTGACACCCTCGCCGATGGGTATGCGAAGGTTTCGCGCTTCCGGCGGATGCCCGATCACGAACCGGTGGTACAGTTCCTGCTTTTCCTCATCGACAAGGAAAATGGCGAAAATCTCGTACGGCACGATCCGATGCGTCAGCTCCGCGATTTTACTGAGCAACTGGTCGAGATCGAGAATCGACGTGATCTCGTGATTGATTTCGACGAGCGTTGCAAGGAAGTTCGCTTCGGCGGTTATTGTTGCTGGATCCGGTTTCATGCCTTGCTGGCCTCTTCGATGATCTTTATTCCCGAGCTGGTTCCGAGCCGCGAGGCTCCCGCCTGCAACAATTGTACGGCTTCGGCATAAGATCGAATGCCGCCGGCAGCCTTGATTTGAATTTCCGGAAGCAAGCTCGACCGCATCAGCCGCACATCTTCGACAGTCGCTCCCGACGGTCCGTACCCCGTTGAGGTTTTCATGAAATCCGGCCGAACGCGATTCGCGATTTTGCAGGCGCGTACTTTCTCGTCTTCCGTAAGGTACGCCGTTTCGATGATGAATTTCGTGTGGACGCCGAGCGTGCGGGCCCTGGCGATCAGGTGCTGCATTTCGTCTTCGATGGATTTGTCGTCTCCCGATTTCAGCGCCGCAATGTTAATGACGAAATCCATTTCATCCCCTCCGCGCGCCGCGCTTGCCCGCATTTCCGCCTCTTTGATTTCCGTGAACGTGACGCCGAATGGAAACGCGATTACGGTGGCGATCTTCACTCGCGAATCTTTCAGGATTTCGCGGGCCATCGGGATGTACGAAGGGAAGATGCATACCGCTGCCATCCCATACTCCATGGCTTCCGAGCACAAGCGCCGTATGTCCGTCGTCGTTCCGATTGGGCGAAGAAGGGTGTGGTCGATATATCTGCCAAAATCAGACTTCATCTAAAACACGTATATCCGGAAGATTGCGAAAGTGCTGAGCGTAATCGAGGCCAAAGCCGACGACGAACTTGTTGGGGATTTTGAATCCCACGTAGTCCACCGGCCGGTCGTAATACCTCAAATTACCCGGCTTCTCGAGAAGTGTTGCCACGCGCAGACTCCGCGCTCCCCTTGCGGAGAGAATGTTGTAAACGTGGAGCAGCGTGAGCCCGGTGTCCACGATGTCTTCAACAATGATGACGTCCTTACCATCGATCGAAATGCCCAGATCCTTCTCAATATGCACCGTTCCTGAAGTCTTAGTCGCATCGCCGTAACTGGATACCGACATGAAATCGACTTCGACCGGCACTTCGAGCGAGATCGCGCGAATCACATCCGCGAGGAAAACGAAGCTGCCTTTCAAAATCCCAACGAGCGTCACGGATCGTCCCGCATAGTCGCTGGATATCTGCCGACCGATTTCCTGGATCCGGCGCCGGATATCCTCCTCAGAGACCAAAATTGCGCCAGGCGCCGTTTTCATACGCCAGACAGTTTATGGTATAAACGCCCAAACGTGGTGCGGTAATCATATCCCGGAGCACGCACCGTTTGAGGTTAATTCTCATGATGAGAAAAGCAGGGTTGTTACTGTTCGGGTTCTTATTTTTTGGCGGTCTTGTTCTCGGTCAGGGCGTGCCTTCGCAACAGCAGCGCCCGCGCGTGGATAACTATGGAATCAGAGGAAAGATCATTGCCGGCACGGGCCGCGAAGGGGACATGCATATAGAAGTACGGCTCGAGAAAACGCTACTGCAGACCATTAGTACGACTTATACGGATGGAGCCGGAAACTTCGAATTCCGGAATCTTCAGGGCGGCATGTACTACGTGGTCGTCGAGCACGAAGGCTATGAGTCCGTTCGCCAGGGTGTCGAGCTTTATAACCAGATGGGCCTTGCGCCTATCACTATCTTTTTGAATAAGCAGAAAGACAATGCCAGGAAAGCCGGCGGCCTTGATGGCGCAGACCCCGACGTCATCGACGTTTCCCAGATGAAAGAGCGGTTCCCGAAGAAAGCCGTCCAGGATTACGAGAAGGCAATCGAGGAAAAACAGAAAGGCCAGACGGACAAGGCCATCAAGCTTCTGGAAGAGGCAATCCGCATCGCGCCCACCTTTTATCAAGGCCACAACAATTTAGGCATTCTCTACCACATGGTGAAGCGGTACGCGGATGCGGAAAAAGAGTTTCGGCGCGCGCGGGAGCTGAACGCCAGAAATGTTCAGCCCCTGATCAATCTCGGCAGTCTTTACATCGAAGAATCGGATGCGCGCAAGAGCGAGGGCGAAGTTACGGTTGGTAAACTCCTCGACCAGTCCCTGGACATTCTCGAGGAGGCCGTGAAACTCGATTCGCATTCGGCGATGGCCTACTACTATCTCGGTTCCGCAAATTACAAGTCGTCGTTCTTCGAAGAAGCGGAAGCCGCACTGAAGAAAGCCCTCGAGCTGGATTCCAGGCTGACCATGAGCCGGCTGATGCTGGTGAATGTCTACATGAAACAGAACCGCTGGCGCTCGGTCCTCGAGCATTTGGACGTCTATCTTCAGGAAAATCCGAAGGCAAACGACCGCGCTGCGATCGAGGAGATGCGAGCGAGAGTTGCGAAAGGTTTGGAAACCGCGAATAAATGAATACCAGAGAACTTCGCCAGTCCGCGCGTCTGATCTGGGAAGCCGCTCTGAACGCTGCGAATCCCGCCATCTGCATCCGGAATTTTGTCCAGGTTAGTGAAGGTGTGCTGTCCATCGGGGGAAAGGAAATCCCGCTTCGCGGAAAGCTCATCGTCATCGGAGCGGGGAAGCCCAGCGCGAAGATGGCGCAGACCGTTGAGGAGATCCTTGGAAAACACATTACGGGCGGCCTGGTGGTTACAAAGTACGGGCACGCTCTGCCCCTTCAGCGGATCCAGCTTATCGAAGCAGGGCATCCGATTCCGGACGCCGCCGGCAGCCGCGCGGTTCAGCAGACACGGGAGCTTCTGAAAGGGCTGACCTCGGAAGATGTCGTGCTGGTCCTGATCTCGGGCGGCGGTTCTGCGCTGTGGCCGGCCCCGGCAGAGGGGATCACGCTCGAAGAAAAGCAGGAAGTGACGTCCTTGCTGCTTCGTGCCGGAGCAACGATCCGGGAGACGAACGCCGTCCGGAAACACCTGTCGGAAATGAAGGGCGGGCAACTTGCCAGGTGGGCGGCGCCGGCGCACGTGGTTTCGCTGATCATTTCAGATGTTATCGGTGACGCGCTTGATTTCATTGCGTCCGGTCCGACGTCTCCGGACACCACGTCTTTCTCCGATGCGTTCGCCATCATTCAGAAATATGGCCTTCAGGTTCCCGAGGCTGTTGCCGAGCGCCTGCAGGACGGCGCGCGCGCCCTTATTCCCGAGACGCCGAAGCCCGGCGATCCGGTTTTCAAAAACGTCGCCAATCACATCATTGCAAACAATCGGCTTTTAATTGATGCCGCGGCCGGGAAGGCCCGGGAGTTGAATTTCAATACTCTGGTTCTCGCAACGGAAGTTGAAGGCGAAGCAAAAGACACCGGCCGCTTTTTTGCTGCGATCGCGCGTGAGATCGCCCGAAGCGGCAATCCGATCAAGGCGCCAGCATGCATTCTGGCGGCAGGCGAAACGACAGTCACCGTGCGAGGCAACGGTCTTGGGGGCCGAAATCAGGAGATGGCTCTGGCCTGGGCGATCTCGATGGCGGCTCGTCCGACACACACTCCGTCCTGCTTTGCGAGCGTCGCCACGGACGGTACCGACGGCCCGACGAACGCGGCCGGAGGCCTGGTCGATCCATTTACCAGTTCGCGAGCTGTCGAACTCGGACTGATTCCCCTGAAATACCTGCGGTCAAACGACTCCTCGAATTTTCTCAAGGCTACCGGCGATCTGATCGTCACCGGTCCGACTCAAACCAACCTGATGGATCTCCAGATTCTGCTGGTGGGTTAGGGAACAGAGGTAGCGTGGCACGTATCGTTTTCGGATTGGGCACGTCGCACGGCCCAATGCTGTCGATCCCGCCCGAGATATGGCCGGAGCGCGTCAAGGCCGATCGCGCGAACCCGCAACATTTCTATAAGGGCAATACCTATACGTTCGACGAACTGGTTGCGCTGCGGACACAAGAGGGGTTTGCAGAACTGGTCCGGCCCGAAGTGTGCCGGGAGCGTCACGCGCAGTGCCAGCGCGCGATTTCGACGCTCGCCGACTTGTTCGATGAGAAGAGGCCCGACGTGGCTGTCGTTGTCGGAAACGACCAGATGGAAGTCTTCACGAGCGAGCACGTCCCGGCATTCGCGGTCTTCTGGGGCCCGTACGTGGAAGGCATTCCGCGAACACCGGAATTCCTGGCGAAACTTCCTCCCGGGATTGCCTGCGCCGAAAAGGATCGCACGCCCTCGGTCTACACCCGGTATCCTTGCCAGCCCGAACTGGGCCGCCACCTGATCGAACGATCGATGGCCGATGGCTTCGACGTCGCGCAACTGACGCGGCTGACCACCGGCGAGATTGGATCGAATGCGGTGCCCCACGCTTATGGTTTCGTGTATCGGCGCCTGATGCGGGACCGAGTGGTGCCGCACGTCCCGGTATTCGTCAATACGTTTTATCCGCCCAATCAGCCGTCCGCCGAGCGCTGCTTCAACTTCGGGCGGGCGCTGGCCCGCGCCATTTCATCCTGGCCTGAAGAGCGGACGGTCGCAGTCATCGCGTCCGGTGGTCTCACCCATTGGGTGCTCGATGAAAGTTTCGATCGCGAGGTGCTCGAAGCGCTGAGGAAGGGCGACGCCGCCGCGCTGTCAGGAATTCCGGACGAGATGTTTCGAGCCGGTACATCGGAGATCAAGAACTGGATTACCGTTGCCGGCATCATGTCTGAGGCAGGACTGACAATGAAGCTCGTGGACTACGTCGCGTGCTACCGTTCCGAAGCCGGCACCGGCAGCGCCATGGGATTCGCGCACTGGCAGTAAGCTAATTCGGGGACAGACGTATAAATCACCTAATTAGCTTTCAAAGTTCGTTTTTGCCGCTAATTAGGTGATTTATACGTCTGTCCCCGAATTAGCTTACCCTAGCGAAATGCCAGCTTCGCTTTCCGATCCTGCTCGGTTTTGATGCCCGGTCCGAAGAGTTTCTCGAAGAAACCCTCCTTCACGAGACGGTCGACAATACTGTTGTCGATGACCGCGCGGAAATCGAATTTCCTCATCTGGGCTGCGGACTGCGGGTCTGACAGGTGATCCAGAATGTACTGGACGGCCGGAGCCGTTACATAGGGGACGCGTTCATAGGTGCTGACCCTGGCGTAATGGTCGTAGATTTTCTCGACCTCTGCGGGATCCTGCGGGTCATACACCCTGTACGCTTTGATCGCGAACGCCTTGTCGTCGTAGAAACGCTTGATCGCTTCCGCGTGAGCCTTGATCAGCAGTTCAGGAAGTTTGGGATTCGCCGCGATCGTGCCCTTCTTCATCAGATACACAGAGGGGGCGTAGATATCGTCGTAGTCGCTGATGTTGCCGAGGTTCTTGTACCCTTCCTGCTCGAGCTTGAAGTACACCGGCGCGGTCAACATCGTCGCATCGACTCGGCTGCCCACGAGAGCGGCAGCGCGGCCGCTGACATCGGTCCCGACGGGGATCCATTGCACATCCCTTTGGCCCAGTCCGGCTTTGTTGAGAAGTCCGATCGTGTAGTTGTACGGCGCGTCGCCGATCTGACTCACCGCCACACGTTTGCCTTTCAGGCCGCGGACAGTGGTGATGTCCTTTGTCGCCATCAGTGCGAACAAGCTCTTCCTGAACAAGCTGCCCACGGAGACGAGCGATCCGTCCTTGGAGCTTGCCTGCATGGATTGCTCCAGCGTATAGACGGTCATGGCGGCTTCGCCGCTAATCACCATCGCAATCCCCGTCGGACTGACACCAAAGACAATATTCGCGTCCAGCCCATACTTCTGGTAATAGCCGCCTTCTTTCGCGATGTAGAGCACCCAGCTCTGTCCGGTTCTGGTGGGATAGTTGAGCGTGATCTTCGGCATCTGCTGCGGCTCGCCCCACGCTCCAGGAGCAATCAATACGATGAGACCGATGAAGATGAACCGGACTCGCGAAATCATGACTGCATTAAACAACACGATGGGGGTTTTTCCAAATCACTAACCACTGATGCCTAATTCGGGGACAGACGTATAAATCACCTAATTACGAATGAACGGTCTTTCAACCGTAATTAGGTGATTTATACGTCTGTCCCCGAATTGGGCATCAGTGATTGCGCAGACGCTATTTTTCGCGCTGGTCGGATGGCGGAGCTGGTTGGGCTGCGCGGTTCGCGTTGTTTTGAACCTGGTTCAGGATTTGCCGGATGCGATTGTCCGCAATCATCAGGAATAGCCTGGCTCTGGCCTGCTGGTGCGTAGTCAGCAGGGGGTCGACGTTGGCCAGGAACCTTTCCTGATTCGACTGGATGTCCGCATCGGCTTTGTCGAATTCGCGGATCAGGCGCTTGAGGTCTTCTTCGGAATCGTCCCGCTGAACTATGTTTCGGATTGTATTCAAAGCCCGGTTTCTGCGCTGGCTGATTTCAAATCGGTCCCGGACAAACTGCCGGAGGTGAGGCAGGACTTTCACGAACACGTCGTCGCCGATCTCCGCGACCTGTGGAAACTGATTGATGTAATAACCGAGGACGGCGTCTTCAATCGCCGGAGTGCGGGCGGCCTGCTTCTCCTCGCGATTCGCCGCTTTGTCACGCAGTTGCAGCCGCTTTGCGGCACCCTGCATGGACAGGCCGGCGGTGCTCGAAAGGATGACGAGCAGGAAGACGGCGGCAACTTTTCTCATTGCTGGTATTGCTTTCCCTTCTGCGAGGACTCCAACAGTGTTCGAACCTGTTCCGCTTGCACGTCGTTGAGCTGGATCAAGTCATCAAATAGCGCTGCCTTGGACCATCCGAGACTCATTGTGTCGACATCGGTCAATTCGATCGCAGGAGGCTGCAGGCGGGGTGGCTCCTCCGCAGCGGTCCGCATTCTTTCGATATTCCAAAGGAAAGCGGCGGTCGTGATTCCGACTGCGACGACCAGCGACAAGGCCCACGCCGCTGCCGGCCGTATGGGCCAGCCGGTCCAGCGCCGTACGGCGGAAGAACGCTGCGCAGCGCGCGACAGCAACCGATCGCGAACGGAGGAACGGAATTCAGCCCAATCAGGTTCAGGAATGTCGGCATCGAGCGAGGTGACAGCGCCATGCACCGAAAGCATCGACGTCAACGTTGCAGTGCAACGAGGACAGCCGTCCAAGTGCAATTTGCGGTTGGGAGGCAGTTCGACGCCTTCCATTAAATTCAAGAACTCCTGGGCTTTGAGGTGACCAAACATAATACTCAACCTACACGCGGCGAATCTTCTGAATCCTGGGATCTTTTACCAGTTTTCTCAGTTTTTCCAGCGCAAAAAAGACACTGGCCTTTATGGTTGAAACGGACCGTCCTGAAATCCTGGCAATTTCTTCGTAGCTCAGCTGCTCGTTGATGCGCAATTCGAGAATCGCTTTCTGTTTCGGCGGAAGGTGTTTCACCATTCGCCGCAAATGCTCGCGCTCTTCTCGCTCCTCCATCTGAGCGTGCGCTGAGGCGCGAACGCTGGAGGTGTATTCGGTGACTTCGACGAATTCCTGCGAATGCTTTTTCACGTGATTGATGCAGTGATTCATCGCGATCCGGTAGAGCCAGGTTTTCAGGCTGGATTCCTGCCGGAAAGTAGGGAGGTGTTCAAACGCCTTGATGAAGACCTCCTGGGCCAGGTCCATCGCGTCCTCGCGATTCTCCACGAACCGGTAGCAAACCCGGTAAATCTGGCGTTCGTACCGGATCATCAACTCATCGAATGCGGTCATGTCTCCGGCCAGGTACCGCTCGACAAGTCCGGCATCCCCGTCTTGTTTCCCTGAGGCCATGGACATCGATGTTGTTAAAGCGTGTTCCATTTGGGAGCTTGTTCTCTCAGACGGTTCCTTCCCCACTAGAGTTTGGACATCTTCCGGCTTCCCCAGGTTTAATTCAAACTGTAACGGCGGTTCAGGACCGCCGGCGGTCATAGACCGCGGCTACCGTCCGGCTACATTATAGTAAGATGAGGATTTATGGTCTTCATGAACTCGGAGAAGTGGAAGGTTCTGGCCCGCCTGACTGTTTACCTGCGCGAACATCGCATCCGGCTTGCGTTCGGGCTGATCTCGATCGTGGGTTCCAACGTCTTTCTCCTGGCCACCCCCTGGGTTACCGGTTATGCGGTCGACGCGCTTCGCGAGTCGGTCACCCGGCAGAAACTGCTCTATTACGCAGCCCTTATCGTCGGCCTGACCGTGTTTCAGGGCGTCTTCCGCTTCCTCACGCGCATGTTGATCATCGGGGTATCGCGCGACAGCGAATATACGCTGCGGAACGACTTATTCCGCCATCTGGAAACGCTCTCGACCTCGTTTTACCAGAAGAATAAAACGGGCGAGTTGATGTCAAGGGCCACCAACGACCTGAGCAATGTGCGCATGCTGATGGGACCGGGCATCATGTACACGGTCAACACGCTGGTGACCGCCATCGTTACCGTGGCCGTGATGCTGACGATCAGTTGGCAGTTGACGCTGCTCGCGCTCCTGCCGCTGCCCTTCGTGTCTTACAGCGTGCGCCATTTCGGGAAGAGAATTCACGATCTCACCGAAGAGTCCCAGGCGAGGCTTGCGGATCTGAGCGCGCGTGTGCAGGAAAGCATGGCCGGCGTGCGCGTCGTCAAAGCTTTCGTTCAGGAAAAACATGAGATTGCAGAATTTGATCAGATGAACCGATCGCTTTTGGCCAAGAACTATGAGCTGATCCGTGCGACGAGTGTCTTCTATCCGATCATGGAGTTGATGATCGGATTGGCCGTCGTCATTGTGCTTCTTTTCGGCGGCCGTCAGGTCATTCAGGGCTCGATCTCGCTGGGCGATTTTGTTGCCTATAACATGTACCTCGGGTTTTTGATCTGGCCGATGATCGCACTGGGTTGGGTCGTGAACTTGTTCGAGCGGGGCCGCGCTTCGATGCAGCGTCTGAACTACATTCTGGACGCGCCGGCCGAAGTGAAAGATGAGCCGGGCATAGCAGCGGATTTCGCGGTCCAGGGCGCCATCGAATTCCGGAACCTCAGCTTCTCTTATGACGGCGCGTCAACGCTGCGGAATATTTCGCTGTCGATACCGAAAGGGAAGACCGTAGCGATCGTCGGGTCCACCGGATCTGGAAAATCCACTCTCGTTCAATTGATCCCGCGGCTCTATAACCCGCCTCCGAATTCGCTGTTCATCGATGGTGTGCCGATCGAACGAATTCCACTGGAGACGCTGCGCCGATCGATCGGCTTCATTCCGCAGGATACGTTCCTGTTCGGCGAGACGATTCGCGAGAACATTGCGTTTGGCGTGGAGTCCGCTTCTGACGCGGACGTTCGGCGAGTGGCGGGGATTTCCAGGATTCATGGCGACGTTGAGGAATTTCCAGGCAAATACGAAACCATGGTCGGTGAGCGGGGCATCACGCTTTCGGGCGGACAGAAACAGAGGACAGCGATTTCCCGAGCCGTCGTGCGAGATCCGCGGATCCTCATTCTGGACGACGCGCTGTCCAGCGTCGACACGTATACGGAAGAGCAGATCCTGCATGAACTGAAGCAGGTGATGCGGAATCGAACTTCGATTCTCATCAGCCATCGTGTTTCGACCGTGAAGGAAGCCGACGAAATCATCGTTCTCGAAAACGGCGGCATCGTGGAACGCGGCACGCACGCGGAACTGCTTGCGCGGGACGGATATTACGCGGAGCTGCACCGGAAGCAGTTGCTGGAAGAGGAACTGGCCATAAGTGAGTAACACCTTTGTGAACTTTGTGTCTTTGTGGTTAACAACACGAAGACACGAAGACACAAAGGCACCAAGACAAAGACGCAATGCAAGACGAAGAAGTTCTCGGTAAAGCCTACGACTCGCGTTTGATGCGCCGGCTCATCACGTATCTCCGGCCCTACAAGAAATTTGTCGCAGTGGCGCTGGTGCTGATCCTTTGCGAATCGCTCCTGGAAATCGCTTTTCCATGGATCACGAAGATCGCCATCGATCGATACATCGCCGCCGCCGATGTTCGGGGACTGACAGTCATCGCCATTGCATTCGTGGGCCTGCTGGTCTTGAAGTTCGTGTTTGCGACGCTCCAGACGTATACGCTGCAGAATACCGGCCAGAAAATCATGTACGACATGCGAATGCAGGTCTTTCGGCACCTGCAGGGCCTGTCGCCCTCGTTTTACGACAGGAATCCTGTGGGCCGGCTGATCACGCGTGTGATCACGGACGTCGATGTGCTGAACGAGCTGTTCTCGGCGGGCCTGGTATCCATCTTCGGCGATATCTTCACACTCCTCGGCATCACGGTTGCGATCCTGGTCCTGAACTGGCAGCTCGGACTTGTAACGCTCTCGGTGCTTCCGCTGATCATTGTCGCGACGGAGATCTTCCGGCGGCAGGTGCGGGATTCCTACCGGCGCGTTCGAATCGCGATCGCGAAGATCAATGCGTTTTTACAGGAACACATCACGGGGATGTCGGTGGTGCAGCTCTACAATCGGGAGCGAAAAAGCTTCGATAAGTTCGACACGATCAACAACGAGCATCTCGTGGCGAACAAGGACGGGATCGTTGCCTACGCCTGGTTTTATCCGGCAGTCGAGCTTATGAGTTCCGTCGCGGTTGCCCTGATCATCTGGTACGGCGGCGGCCAGGTGATGACGGGCTCGCTGAGTCTCGGCGCGCTCTTCGCATTTATTCAGTACTCCAGGCGTTTCTTCCAGCCCATTCAGGACATGAGCGAGAAGTACAACATCCTTCAATCGGCAATGGCGAGTTCCGAGCGGCTGTTCAGGCTGCTGGATACTCCGGCCACCGTCGTGAATCCGGAGAATGCCCTCAAGCCGGCTCGGCAGGCGCTCGGCGAGATCGAGTTCCGCAATGTGTGGTTTGCATACAATGATGAAGACTGGGTCTTGAAAGACGTGTCGTTTCACGTCAGTCCCGGTGAGTCGGTCGCAATTGTCGGTCACACCGGCGCCGGCAAGACGACAACGACGAGCCTTCTCACGCGCTTCTATGACATTCAGCGAGGGGAGATTCTTCTCGATGGAACCAATACCGCGAAACTGGATCTCGACTACCTGCGGGGTTCGTTCGCTGTTGTGCTTCAGGACGTGTTTCTGTTCTCGGGAACGATGGAGTCCAACATCCGGCTCGGTTCACCGATCTCGCGCGAGCGCGTTGTGGCGGCCGCGGAAGACGTGAACCTGGCCCCGTTCCTCCGCGCGCTGCCGTTGGGCCTCGATCATCCGGTGAACGAGCGGGGGACGATGCTCTCCGTTGGACAGCGTCAGCTGCTGGCCTTCGCGCGGGCGCTCGCGCATGATCCGCAAATTCTGATCCTGGACGAAGCAACGTCCAGCGTGGATACGGAGACCGAAATTCAAATCCGCAAGGCGATCGAACGCCTGATGGAAGGCCGCACCTCCATTATCATCGCCCACCGGCTGTCCACGATTCAGCGGTGCGACAAAATCATTGTGATGCACAAGGGCCGCGTTCGCGAGGTCGGCACGCACCAGCAACTTCTCGCCCGGCGCGGGATCTATTACAAGCTTTACCAGCTCCAGTACAAAGACCAGGAAGTGGGAGTGCCAGGGGATTAGGCCGCGGTGTGGCAGGGGAACATCGCCACAGAAAGCAGAAAAAGCGCGAAGGTTTTGTGCCTTTTGTGGCCTGTTCTCTTCGTTGAATGGAGAGTGCACATGATTTCAATCCAAAACCAGGTCGCCGTCGTGACGGGCGCCGGGCGGGGAATTGGGCGCGCGATCGCCGTCGAATTGGGGAAGCTGGGCTTGCGGGTAGCGCTGGCAGCGCGAAGCAGGACCGAACTGGAAGCGGCAGCCCGGACGATCGGTCCGGCGGCCAGCGTCATTCCTACCGATGTCCGAAAAAAAGAGGAGGTTCAGCGCCTGTTCGACCAGGTTTCCGCGTCCCTCGGCCCGGTCGACATCCTTGTAAATGCTGCGGGACTCGGTATCTTCGGGCCCGTGACCGACTTTAAGGATGAGGACTTCGAAAATCTTATCGAGACCAACTTGAGAGGGATCTTTTTTGCCTGCCGTTTCGTACTTCCGTCCATGATCGAACGCAAAATGGGGCATATCATCAACATTGCCTCCATCGCTGGGAAAGTGGGATCGGCCAATCGCGCCGTGTACTGCGCTTCGAAGTTTGGCGTGGTCGGATTTACCGAGTCGCTCGCCGAAGAAGTCCGGCAGCATGGTATCCGGGCCAGTGTGATCTGCCCGGGTTCCACAGATACACGATTTTCGGATACCGGAAACGCCCGGGCCCGGGAACGAATGCTGCGGCCCGAGGATGTAGCGCACGTGGTGCGAATGATCGTCACCCAGGAGCCGAACAGTTTCGTCAGCGAAATCATCATGCGTCCGACACAAAAACCATGAAGACAATTCTGCTCGCTATTTGCGGAGGACTGGCCCTTGTAACCGCTGGTTGCATCATCCACGACGAACCCCCCGATTACCAGACGATGCGTGAGTCCCGGCCGGTTGGGAACACCACCCAACTGTCCGTCGATCTCAGATACGACGTGGGTACGCTTGACATCGAGAAGGCTTCCGACGACAGCCTGTTCTCGTTCGATCTCCAGTATGACCGGAACCGGACGACCCCCAGATTCGACTTCAACGAAGGTGATCACGCATCTCTTCGTCTCGAGCTGGATAGCCGGTCGGGGAGAAGTGGGTTCGGCAGGCACGATAACGAGTTGACGCTTCGTCTGAGTGACAAGGTGCTTCTGGATCTGGACGTGCGCACCGGCGTGTCCGAATCGCATCTCGACCTGAGCGGTCTCGCGTTGGAAAGGATGCAATTACGCGGGGGTGTGGGCAAAACCGATGTGACCTTCGGGACAACCGTCCGGGACCCGGTCAAATCCCTGGAGGTTGAATCCGGTGTAGGTGAACTCACCCTTCGCGGTCTGGGAAACGCCCGCGTCGAGCGCATCGACCTCAAAGGCGGCGTGGGCCACAGCGAGCTCGATTTCAGTGGAGACAACGGAAGAACGAACACCGATTGCTCCATCAAGGTCGGTGTCGGCGCAGTCCGTCTCCTTCTTCCCAAGGATGCGGATATTGAAATTCAAGGGAACGGCAGCTTCCTCTCCAACATCAACGCTCCCGAATTTCAACGCGACGGCCGAACCTACACTCATAGCGGCTCGAACGACGGGGCGAGGATTCACATCCGCGTGGAAAGCGGCATCGGAGGCGTCACCGTCGATTTGATCTAAATTCCTCGATTCGCAATAAACCGCTTTGGCCCGCTACTGTCCCTGTTGTTAAATTCCGACGACAAAAGACAGGAGCGGATCAAAATGCAGATGAAACATACCTTTTTGTTCACGTTACTTCTCGGTCTGGGGTGGGTGGGATTTCTGTTTGGCTACTCGATGGGACCGGATCCCGGAGTTAACGGGATCTTTGGGCCTACGCAGACTTGCGCACAAGCCGGATGCCACTTTGGAAATGTGGTCAACGCAAACGGCGGCAGCTTGACTCTTGCCGGCCTCCCAGGCGGCGGGTGGACGCCAGGTCAGACATATCCACTAACCATAATGGTTCAGAGGACCGGACAAAGCAGATTTGGATTCCAGCTTTCGGCAGTTGCCGACGCCACCAACCAGCAGGCCGGTACGCTTGCCAGGATTGCGGGAAACGTGTTTGTGATAACCAATGCCGGAATCCAGTACATCGAACATTCAAATGCGACCAACATCAACACGTTTACAGTCAACTGGACGGCGCCTTCCAGCGCGGCCGTTGGAACAGTGCGCTTCAATCTGGCCGGAAACGCGGCGAATGGAGACTTCAGCAATCAGGGCGATTTTATCTACACGCGCGTTGACAGGGTGTCTCCGGCATCGGCGCCGCCGCCGGTAGACAATACCTTCAAGGCATACACACTCGTCAATCGCGGCGGAATGTCCGTCATCACGGACGGCAGTGGAGATCTCATCACCGGGTATGCGCGAATTCAGCCGGACTCCGGCCAGACGACACCCGCGGGTGTCGCCATTTTTGGCGGGCGTACCAACGGCGTACTCGTCGCCGAGACCGGCGTACCAGCCTCACCCGCTTTGACCACAGGGCGGATCTATGCGGAAGTGGCCGGCGTGGTCAGCACGGGGTTCGCAATCGCGAATCCGACGAGTTCCCCTGCAACGTTCAACTTTTCCTATACAAATACGGCGGGGACGGACCTGGGATCCGGCACTACGACCATTCCAGCCAACGGCCAGATCACCCGGTTTCTCCATGAGGCGCCGTTCAATACATTCGGCGCCAGCACGTTCCAGGGTACGTTCAGCTTTACTTCAAGCGTTCCTGTTGGAGTTATAGCGCTTCGAAGTTACATCAATGAACGCGGCGACTTCCTGATGTCGACGCTTCCCGTCATCAACACTTCTGTGGCCGCGGCTACCGGAACGCAGATCATCCCTCATTTTGCCGACGGAGGTGGCTGGATCACGCAGATCCTTCTCGTGAACCCGACGGACACTCCTATGGATGGGCTGCTGCAGTTCTACGATGACAGCGGTTCTCCGGTGACCGTTACGATTGCGAACCAATTGAACAGCAGCTTTAGCTACAGTGTTCCGAGGCGCAGTTCACAGAAGTTCGCCACGTCCAACCCTCCTTTGTTGCAGGTCGGCGGATCAGTCCGAGTCATGCCGGCAGGAGACGGCCCGGTGCCGATACCATTGATTGTGTTTTCGTACAAGCCGTCAGGAGTGGTGTTGTCGGAAGCCGGCGTCCCCACGACCAGTGGGACGGCATTCCGAATGTATGTGGAGTCATCCGGAACCGACGGACGGCCAGGGAACATTCAAAGCGGCATCGCGGTGGCCAATAGCGGTTTCTCATCGACCACCGTTAGCTTCGAATTGACCAACCTCGACGGGTCGAGCAGCGGCCTTCCTGTTGCGAACGTCAACGTTCCGGCCAGGGGTCACACAGGAAAATTCCTCGCGCAGATCTTCCCGACCCTGCCGGCATCGTTCAAGGGAGTGCTCAAGATTTCGACCGTTCTGAATTCCATCTCAGTCGTTGGATTGCGAGCACGCTACAACGAGCTGGGGAGTTTTCTCATCACCACCACACCAACCACCATCGAGAACATCCCTGCGCCCACAGGCGAATATCTATTCCCTGACCTGGCAAACGGTGGTGGTTATACGACGCAATTCATTCTGTTCAGTGGATACCAGGACCAGGCTGCCGGTGGAAATATAAGGTTCTTCAAGCCGGATGGTTCGCCGCTGGGTCTCAATTTGAATTGACCGGAAAAGGCTCGGGAGACGCTAAAAGGGAAATACGGGTTCCCCTGGTTGCTTCTCCCGGGTCTTTTGAGGCCATTCACCTGCCACAATTCTTCTGCTAAGTTCATGAAAGCTGCACTGGCATTCTCATTGCTTTGCTCGAACCTGTGAGGTGAACGATGTCTCGAGCAAAGCTATTGTTGTCTGTTGTAATACTGGTCAGTGCCGCGGCATTGGATGCAGCCGCGGAGTGCAGGCCCCAAATCGCGGGTAAGGCTCAGTCCGGACCCAACATGTACGCAATTATTGGTTTGGCCAATCCCACTCCTTTCACGATTTCGGATCGCGGCGCAAAGTCCTTCACGACCTTCGGGACGGCCGCCACGACGTCCGTCGGTTACGCTCGACTGCAGGCCGATGCGGGCAGCACCACTCCCGCCGGGTATCTGGTTTTCAGCGTCAACCAGAACGGTGTATTGATCTCTGAGGCTACCGTCCCGGCAACCCGGCCGGTTCAATCGGGAAGGATTTATGCCGAGGTGGCCGGCTCCGTAAACACGGGCCTGGCCATCGTCAATCCCAGTACGAGTCCGGCGGCGGTTTCCTTTTATTTTACCGACAGTAACGGCCAGAACTTCGGCCAGGGCAGTTTCACGCTGAATCCGAATACACAGATCGCGCGTTTCCTGAATGAATCGCCGTTCATGGGTGCCGGTACGATTCGGGGAACGCTGACCTTCACTTCATCGGTTCCGGTTGGTGTGATCGCGATTCGTGGCTTGACCAATGAGCGCGGGGAATTTCTGATTACGACACTGCCGGTAGCGGACGTGACCGTTGCTCCAACCGCCGGCTTCCTCTTTCCACACTACGCAGATGGCGGCGGATGGACGACGCAGGTCGTTCTCGTAAACACCACCGATTCGACGATCACCGGTTCGGTGGATTTTCTGGGCACGGGCGGTTCGACATCCTCCTATTCCATTGCTCCGAGGTCCTCTCAGCGAGTCGTCACTTCGGGCGCCGGCTCCGTTATACAGGCAGGGGCCGTGCGCGTCACGCCGGCTGCCGGCAATGCTGCACCCTCGGGTCTCTCGATCTTTTCGTTCAAGAGCAACGGTGTGACTGTCACTGAGGCGGGTGTCCCGGTGCTTCGCGCCTCGCAATCGTTCCGGATGTACGAGATCGAGTGCGGTGATCATCCAGGCGAGCTGCAGACGGGAATCGCGATTGCCAATCCCTCCACGACCAACGCTGCAACCGTCACTCTGGACATGTCGGACTTGAACGGCGTATCCACCGGTAAGACTTCGACGCTTACAATTCCGCCTTCCGGCCACTTCTCGGCTTTTATGACGCAACTGCCGGGTTTCGAATCGCTCGGATGGCCGTTCCACGGCGTCCTTCGGATTTCCACGACTTCGTCGAGCGGCGTTTCCGTGGTTGGAATCCGCGGGCACGTCAACACGCGTCAGGATTTTCTGGTCACGACTTCCACGCCATCCGACGAGAGCGTTGCCGGCTCCACGTCCGAGACTATATTTGCAGACCTGGCTGACGGTGGCGGCTACAGCACCGAATTCATCCTCTTCAGCGGCTCAAACGGCCAGTCTTCCAGCGGCACTCTCCGGTTCTTCACTCAATCCGGGGCGCCACTGAATTAGTAATAGGCACGTAGCCGCGGGCTTCACGCCCGCGGCTACGAGTCCTCTCCCAGACGCTGCAAAAAACTCGGCCGAATCGCTCCCGAGGTTCGGAAGCTCCGAAGCCCGGCGCCACCACGAAAAGTGTGACGACTCTGTCCTCTCGTTTGCTTAAATTGCTTTTTGTGATTACTCTCTACGCCGTGAATTCGGTACGCCAGGCATTTGATCGGCACGCCTCGGTCTACGATCAGGTTTTTTCCGATACCCAAATCCGTGCGGAAGTCTGGCACATTGCAGACCGCCTCTTTTCGCGGGGAATGCATATCCTTGATCTGGGGTGCGGCACGGGGCAGGATGCAATTCACTTCGCGCAACGCGGCATCAACGTGACGGCAGTCGATATTTCTGCAGAGATGATCGCGCAACTGAGGCGGAAAGCTGGCACGCAAATCCAGTGCGAAGAAGCGGACATGCGGAGCTATACCCCGAAAACCATCCGCTTCGACGGAGTCTTCTCGAACTTCGGCGCGCTGAACTGCGTTCCAAATCTGGAATGGCTCCGGCAAATCCGCCTCACCCCCGGTTCTCACGTTGTCCTGACGACGATGGGGCGTTTTTATCCGTTCGAGTCTGCGGTATTCCTTTTGAAGGGTGAACCCCGGCTGGCTTTCCGCCGATTGGCGCGATCGTGTGAGGCTGTTGTTGAAGGTGTCCGGTTTAACGTTTACTATCACCGCCGGCGGTCCATTCAGAGAGCGCTGGGTCCTGGGTTCGAACTGAGAGACGTTCGGGGCCTTCGTTCGTTATTGCCCGCTCCAGGTTTCGAGCACCTCGAGAAGTTCGAAGCGCTCCGGTTCCTGGAGCCTGTGGATCGTTGGTTGTGCTCGCAACGTCTGACGGCGTCCTGCGCCGATCACTTCGTTTCCGTGTGGCGATATCGTGAGACATAAGGTTCTTCTCTTTAATCCGGAATCGGAATTCTACGCAATGCCCCTTGGATTGCTGGCCGTTGGTTCGGCGCTCGACGCAGCGCGTTTCGATGTGCGAATTTTCGACGAACGAATCGATCCGACAGCGGCCTCGAGAATCCTGCATGAAGCGGAAGATGCCGTCTGTGTCGGAATGACCGTGTTTTCCGGTCCTCCCATTTCACGGGCACTGAATCTTTCGCGAGAATTGAAAAAGCGCTTTCCACTCTTACCGATTGTTTGGGGTGGATGGCATCCCTCCATCTTTCCGGAGCAGTGTGTGGCAAGTGGCGCGGTGGATGTTGTCGTTATCGGTCAGGGAGAGGGTGCCTTCGCGGAACTCGTCGACGTCATCGACGACCGGCCGCGATGGTTGAGCATCGCCGGCCTTTCCGTCCATGGAAATGAGAGACCCCAACGAACGCCGCCTCGAGCGCTGACCAGGATGGACGCTTTTGCCGCCGCCCGTTACGAGCTTTTGGACGTGGAATCGTACTTCCGTCATAAAGGCAACCGGCAACTCGATTACAGCTCGTCGCGTGGGTGTCCTTACAAATGCACGTTTTGTGCGGACCCCATGGTGTATCGCAGCAAATGGACTGGACTTTCTGCGGAACGCATCGTCGCCGAGCTTCGCGCGCTATATGGTCGCTATCATATGGATGAAGTGTTCTTTCTCGATGATGACCTTTTCGCAAGTCTGAAGCGCATTCAATCGGTGGTGGACGCATTCATCGAGGCGAAGCTTCCGCTGACTTGGAAAGGGACAGCCCGAGCCGATGAGCTGTGCCGCCTGCCGGAAGCATTCTTTGAAAAATTGCGCGAGGCCGGCTGTCTTCGGATCAACGTGGGAGCCGAATCCGGATCGCAGAAAATTCTCGATCAAATCAAGAAGCAATACAAGGTTGACCAGATACTCACTGCCGGCGATCGTGCGGCGCGTGCAGGAATCGGCATTTCCTACAGTTTCATTACCGGTTTTCCAGGGGAAACAGAACGGGATTTCCAGGCCACGCTCGACGTGCTCAAGGCGATTCGCCGCAGGGATGCCCGCCTCGAGACTTCTATTTATTTCTACTCACCCTATCCGGGTACCGAACTGGTTCAGCAACTCGAAAAGCGTGGCTTGACGCTGCCGGAAAGACTCGAAGATTGGGGGGACTTCAACATCGAAGGCGCCTGGCTCCCGCGAAACAACTCACGGTTGGTACGCCGGGTGCGCAATCTCAACTTCTATCTGCGTCATGGTTACGGGGACCATGCCTCCTCCGGCCCACGCAAGCTGCTGCGGGGAATTTCACGATTCCGATGCGAGCGTGACTGGTACGGCCTGCCTGTCGAACGATACGTTGCGGAAACGTGGCGCCGAGGGCTGCAATGAGCTTGATCTCTGCCGGACAGCTTCGGCGCCTGGCCCATCCGATTTTGATGCGATATTGGCTGAAGCGCGGCACGAATCGTGTCGTTACGACACGGGTCGGCGGATTCACTTTGCGTGTCTTACCCGGCGTTTTCCATCCGAAGTATTTTGGGAGCAGTTTGATCCTTGCGAACTATCTTGGATCGCTGGACCTGCGAGGAAAGAGTTTTCTCGACATGGGTACGGGCTCCGGCATAGTTGGCCTGTTTGCCGCGCGCGCCGGCGCCCGCGTGACGGGTGTGGATATCAATCCGCAGTCCGTGCGGTGCGCCACGGACAATGCCGTCCTGGCGGGACTCGATATCGATTTTCGTCAGAGTGATCTGTTTTCCGGACTTCAGCGCGAACGGTTCGACGTTATCGCCTGGAATCCACCGTTCTTTCCACGGCCGCCCCAGACAATCGCAGAGGCCGCTTTGTACGCGGGCGATCGTTACAACGTTATTGAACGGTTCGCTCGGGATTGCCGGACGTACCTCGCCCCTCAGGGCCGTGTCATTCTGGTGCTTTCACTCGATATAAATGTCAACGCACTGGAATTGGTTTTTCAGGAACAGGCGTTTTCCGTCCGTCGTGCCTTTACTCGAAACTGGGGATTTGGCGAGAAGATGGTTGTCCTCGAAATTCAATGACCCCGCCACTGTTTCGAGCCGCCGTCCTGATTCTTCGCCAATAACGCGCGATGCGCATCCTCCTGATGAACTGCGCATTCGACGCCCATCTCATCGCTCCTGCCGACCTGCTCAATCACTATGTGACGCTGACGGAGTGGAGCAAAGCATTACTCGCCGCGGGCGCTTCAGGCGTAAGTGTCCTACAGTCTTTTCGGAGTGACACGCGTTTGGTACGCGACGGCGTGGAATACGTCTTCTGTAGAGATTCAGCGGCCGGCTGGTCACGGTCATTGGGTGAGTTGATCGCGAAACAGCAGCCGGACATTATCCATTTCAACGGTTTGATTTTTCCATGGCAAATGTGGCGGCTGCGGCGAGCATTGCCGGCTCGCGCTGCCGTCGTCGCGCAGGACCATGGAGGAGCGGAGCCAAGCCGCCGGCCTGTGCGCTGGCTGAAGCAGCGCATTGGCTTGCGTACTGCCGATGCTTTTCTATTTAGCGCTCTTGAGATTGCGCAACCCTGGCAGGCCAGCAGGCTTATCGCACCATGGCAGCGTGTGTATGCCGTCATGGAGAGCAGCACGACAATGCGCCGCTTGCCGCGTGACGCAGCGCGACTGAGCAGCGGCGTTACAGGCAGCCCTGCTTTGCTGTGGGTCGGTCGACTCAATGCCAACAAGGATCCGTTGACGGTATTGGACGGATTCGAGCGCGCTTTGCCCCATCTGCCTGAGGCGCATCTGACGATGGTATACAGCTCCGAAGACTGGTTGTCTAAAGTGCAGGCTCGTATTGAGCGGTCGGCGGGCCTCAGCGCGCACGTACATTTGCGTGGACGTATATCGCATGCAGAGTTAGCAGCATTTTACAGCGCTGCCGACTTGTTTGTATTGGGCAGCCATCGCGAAGGCAGCGGCTACGCGCTCATCGAAGCCGTGGCTTGTGGCGCGATTCCTGTTGTGACAGATATCCCTTCGTTCCGCGCGCTCACCGGCACAGGCACCATTGGCGCGTTGTGGCCTGTTGCCAGCGCGACTGGTTTTGCCGAAGGGCTCTTGCGCTATAGAGCCCGCGACCTCACTGCATTGCGTGCTGACGTTCTTAACCACTTTGAGCGGGAGTTGAGCTGGCCTGTAATTGGACGACGGGCGCTCGCCGCTTATGCCGACATCCTGGTTCAGCACGGAACGCCTCGCTGACCTGAATTTCCACGGCACACCTTGAACTGCGCAAGTAGGCAGAGTGCTTCCGGCAGATGACGGCCAGCAAGTCCGGAAAGCAGAGTGCTTCCGGCAGATGACGGCCAGCAAGTCCGGGAAGCAGCGTCACACTCGGCCCTGATTCTTAGGTGAAAGGTTGTGCCGTGGAAATTCAGAGCTCTACAGACTCTCCTTTTCCGGTTCTCGCAATGGAATCAGCCGCCGCGCGACGTCGAGTTCCCATGCCCGTTCGTAGCGTCCACTGGCGTACCGCCAGGAAGCGAGCGACTTGAGGAGTGCCTTGCCCCAGGGCGGCGTGTGGTAATCCTGGACGGTCGGATATCGACAGTACAGCACTTTTGCGAAGTTCTTCACCCGCTTTCGAACCTTCGAGCTGAGCCATGGCGCGTCTTGATGGCAGATCCACGACACCCATTGCGGCTGTGTCCACTCTTCTGGAGTGGTCGGCAGCGGAGGCCCCTCCGGGCCGTAGGTCTTCAAGACGGGTAGCCGCCCACCGGCGGTGTCGGCCTCAATAGCGGCAGGATCACGCTGCGGCGTCGGGCTGTAGAAATAAAGGATGATCTCGCATTCCGGATAAATGTTCTTCACCTTCTTGATAAACGTCAGGGTCTTTTCGATTTCGCCCTCAGGGTCTTCCGGGCCGCCCAGGATGAACGAGAGCTCCGGGATCACGCCGTACTCGCGCATCCGCTGCACAACCTCCAGCGTGTGCTCGACCCTCGTCCCTTTTTTCATCCTCGCCAATACGTCGTTGCTTACTCCGTCCACACCGATGAAAGCCATCTTCAGCTTGCTGCGACGAATTTTCTCCCAGCTGCCGATGGAGAGCTTTGCCAGCGTGTCCGCGCGCGCGTAACACCACCATGGCATTTGTACCCTGGCCAGGGCATCCAGGATCGGCAGGCTTGTCTCCTCGCTGTCAAAGAAGTTGTTATCGTAGAACTGCATGGCCGTTGCGCCGTACCGGTCGCGCAGAATTGTAATCGCCTCAACGATGCGGCCGGGTCCTTGAAGCCGGGTGAAACCGTTAAACATCGAGACGACGCCGCAGAACTTGCAGCGGTAGCGGCAACCGATGGCTGCCTGATGCACCGCTGTCCGCTTCCCCATGAAGCTGGGGCGAAGATAGACTCCCAGATTGTCGAGCCGCTCGTAGGGATAGATCGGAAAATCATCCGGCGAGCGGAAGGGCCGGTCGGGATTGTGGTGGGACTGCCCGTTTTCCTTCCAGGTCAGACCGCGAATGTTCTTGATGACGGACGCGTCGCGAATGGGAAAACCGGCATCCGGCATGGCGGTCAGAAGGTTCAAGAGAGTCTCTTCGCCCTGCCCGCGCGCCAGGTAGTCCACATAGGGTGCGTTGATGGCGGCGTTTGAATACATGGTCGGGAAATAGCCGCCCCATAGAATCGGGATCTCCGGGTAAGCTGCGCGGAGCGCCGACGACATTTCAATTGCCGGCGCGACCTGTGGGCCCGGCATCACAGAGACGCCGATCAGTCCAATGTTGCCCCCGGCCAATGTGTCCAACGCACTCTGGATCGGGTTCGGATCTATGTTGCCGTCGATGAATTTGTATTCGTATTTGCCTTCCAACACCGCTCCCAGGGCGAGCAGAGGCAGCGGCATCCGCACGGCACGGCCCGAGCAGATTCGAGGGTTGATGAGAAGAACGGATTTCTTCTTCATGAAATGGCCTCTGGGTTGAAACAGGCGCTGATGAATCGTATCATCGGCCGCAATGGTAACTGAATCCCTTGCGGAGGTGTGATGCGGATTTCGGAGCGGCGGAAGGGCATCGTGTTGCTCGTGCCGGGTTTCCCTGCCAGTGAAGCGGAGACCGATTGTCTGCCGGCGGTGCAGAACCTTATAAGAACTCTTGCTTCTCGCAATCCGGACGTCGCGGTTCACGTTTTTTCGTTCCAATATCCGTTCGAGCGCCGCGATTATTCCTGGAACGGCGTTCTTGTTCATGCGCTTGCGGGCAGAAACAGGCGTTTTCCAATCCGATTCCGGACCTGGCTTCAGGCAGTTTGGCGAGTGCGGCGTCTGTGCAATTCACACCACGTGATAGCCTTGCATAGTTTCTGGCTTGCGGAGTGCAGTTATGTTGCGGCGTGGCTTGCTCGAATGACCCGTACAAGGCACATTGCCACGATATGCGGTCAGGACGCTCTTGCCCACAATCCTTACCTGAAGCATCTTCCCTTCGCGAAAATGACGATAACAGCAGGTTCCGAAAGAGCCGCTGAAACCTTTCGTGAAAGCACAGGGAGGGCTGTCGATCACATTGTTCCCACCGGTTTGGATTCCGGCGCGGGTGCCTCAGGCGAAGAAACATCCGAACGATCCATCGATATCCTGGGCGTTGGATCGTTGAGCCCGATTAAAAATTTCCGATCATTTATCGAGATCATCGCAGAACTGACGGACGACCATCCCGGGTTACGATGCATGATCCTTGGAGATGGCCCCGAACGTCCGTTGCTCGAACGGCAGATCAAGGAATATAGACTGCAGGATATCGTTCGGTTAGCCGGACACGTTCCGCGCGAGGAAGTGTTGAGTAGTATGCAGAAGGCCAGGATACTGCTTCACACTTCGAGTTATGAAGGACAGGGATACGTTTTCCTGGAGGCGCTGGCCTCGGGAATGCGCGTTGTTTGCCGCGATGTCGGTTATACGGGAAACGGTACCGGCGCCTATCGGTGCAAATCCAGTCAACAAATGGTGGACGTCCTGCGGACACTGCTCGCATCGCCGCTCGAAGCGACGAAAGTACATATCGAGAGCATTGATTGTACGGCTCGAACCTTCGAGAAAATCTACGGTATCGCGTGAATATGGGTACGCATGACCGAATTCTATATTTCCTGCTGGCCGCGCTGGTTGCTTGCCTCCCCTTCGAAGTTGGGTCCCTGCCCCTCTTGAGCAATTTGCAATGGCTATTTCTGTGCGTTGGTGCGGTGGCCTTGCCTATCATCGTCCGCGATCGGAAGAAACTATTTCAAAATCGTCTGGTCCTTGCAGCTTTAGTGTTCGTTCTTATCCAGTGGCTTGCAGCGTTGCTGTCGGCGGAATTCACTTTAAATGCCATTAAGGGCGCCGTCCGCGTGACTGCCGGATTTACTCTACTTTGCTCGACACTTTCTGTACGCGATCGTCGCGGCCTTCTGCACGTGTGGGCTGCATCGGCAATTGTGGCGGCCTTGTATGGCCTCGTGGACTATAACGGTTTCGGAGTACGTGGTTTGTTTCGGGAGACCGAGTTTTACGTTGGGTCTGTGCTGCGCCTGAGCGGTTCGTTCGAGTATCCCAACACGGCCGCCGCCTTCCTTGCCATGTCTCTGCCTCTGGTTTGGATCGCAACGAACTCTCGATGGGTTCGCGTTCTGGGTTCCCTTCTGATCTGGGTCGCTCTGATCTTGACGTACTCGCGTGGAGCGATAATTGCCGTCGTTCTGATGCTCGGAATTTGGATGATCGTGGGCAGAGCGCGAGCAGCATTTTATTTTGGCGGTCTCTCTGCCGTGGCTTTTGCAGCGTTGGTGGTTTTGCATCCGTCCTTGCTCGAGAGATTTCGGGAAACGCAGCCGCTCCCGGCGTTATCCGCAGAGTACGAACCCGAGTTCAACCTGCTGCGCAGGCACCCAGATGAACTTAGCGAAATGGCCGTCCGGGTCAAGAATGTGGGCACGACTGCATGGCTGGCGACTAAGGATAAGCCATTCACGCTTTCGTATTGGTGGAATGACCTTGAACGGAGGAAGCCGCTGAAAACCGCAACGATCTACACTTCAATACCTCTGCCGGTCCAGCCGCAAGACTCCGTTGCGATTCGAGCTCCATTCCGGACACCAGATGAACCGGGGCTCTACCTCTTGACGTGGGACATCTCTAAATCAGGGAGCGAGTGGTTCAGCGGGACTGGTGTGTTTCCGGGCCTTGTTGAGGCGGATATCCAACCAGGAAACGAATCATGGTCGGGCCACGGAGATATAAGCCGGTGGTATGGGCGGGAGATATCAAAACTATATGTGGCGAATGTTCCACTTTCGCGGAACGAACTGTGGAGATCTGCTCTTGATATGGTGCTTCAGCATCCGATACTCGGGGTCGGTCCGGACAATTTCCGCCTTTTGTCCGGCAGACGGTTCGGTTTGTCACACTGGGATGAGAAAGTCCGTTCGAACAGTTTGTATCTGGAATTGCTTTCGGGTAGCGGCCTGGCGGGGCTCGCAGCCTTTGTCGTGATGATGGCGTCGGTGCGGCGCAGCACCGGTGCCCCGGCACTTGCGCTTGGAATTTTTGTGATCCATGGCTGGGTGGATGTCTTCCTGATGACCACTCCGATCTATTTCGCATTCTGGATCTTGCTGGGGCAGGCAGACGAAAATCAGATTCGTGCAGACGGTGACGACTCGCCAAAATTGCAGGCTGAGGGATCGAGGTTTAACGCTCGCGCGCACTCATCGTAGACGTGGAGCGCCCGGCTGAGTTCGCGGTCAGGAATTTGGACAGCGGGCCGTGAGGAGTGTCGCACAATGCGCCCAACGTGGATGTTCTCAGAGGGGTCGCCTCGCTTTCCGGTGAACCTCTGCATCGTGTACTCCTCGCGCAGCGTCCCGCTCAGGCCCAGGAACGATTCCATTCGGCGCAGCACCGATGAAGTGTCGGCGACGAGATCATTGTAGGTCAGCGCCAGCGCTTCATTCCGTCTCCCCAGACGTGTCGCATATTCGGCGAGTGTTCGGAGCCGCTGCGAGTAATAATCAACAGCTCGTTGCACAGTCCACGGTTCGTAATAACTGCGGCTCAGATTGACGATACTTTGAATCGTCGCTTTCGGCTCGCGGATCAAGAAGATGCAGTGCAGCCGCTCATCCCCAAGCAAATCAGGGTTCGGCGTGAACTTGTCGTGATTGATCTGATCGATCGCGTAACGGACGCGGCGGAATGGCGCGCGTTGGGCGATGCGCGAAGCGATTTCCAGCTTGTCGAGGTCTATAGACGAGCGATACGGGGTATTCCGCTCACCGCAGCCAATTATCTCCGGATGGGTCAGTAGTATATGCAAGAGCAGCGTGGAACCGGACCGCATGTGTCCCATGACGAATACAGCCGGCAGCGGCGCCGCACCAAGCGAGCGCAGGGCGCGGCGGGCCAGAAAGAACGAGACCTGCCGAATTAGCGTCCTCATGCGCACACTGAAAGGTTATAAGTTCCGCTCGCACGACGGAGATTCTTGAGCCCACAAAAATAGAGAAAGGTGCGCATTGACAGAGGTTTCCCTGGTGAGCTAAAAGCTCTTCTGTGGAAGCGGACGTCGAAAAAAACGCCTGTTGTCATACTCTCCTTGCCCCCGAATACGACGCTTTTATGTCGAAACATCCGGGCAATGCCTGGGTCCGCGGAGCGTTTCGACATATCGTTGAGGACAACGTCGCGCCGGGGAATCTAATCTTGGATTTCGGCTGCGGAACCGGCACGGACAGCCTCTGGTACGCGCAGCACGGCTATCGCGTACTGGCCTATGACAATGCCCCCGGCATGATGACGGAGCTCGAGCGCAAGTGTGCGCAAGAAATTGCGTCAGGACAGGTTGTCCCACTCTACGCTGATTACGATCATTTTCGCCAGGTCCTGCAGCGCGAAGCCCGCCCACACGCCATCGTCTCCAACTTTGCTGCCCTGAACCACCTGCGGGAACTCCGTCCGCTGTTTTCGGTATTTGCGGCCCATCTGGAACCGCGGGGTCAGGTGATCGCCAACGTACTTAATCCTCTCTTCTGGCGGGACGTTATCCATCCCTGGTACTGGACTCCCCTCCTGCAGGGTATTCGCACAGGATACATCTCTTGTGCAGGGGGAGAAGTCAGCACCTACCGTCACTTTATGGGGCCAATCAGCCGTGCTGCGCTGCCCCATTTCGTCAAAGTCGGGCAGGCGAGTCTGGGGACGTTTCTACGCTATGGCTCCGGCAGCTATGACTGGGCCGAACCGCGGTCGCTGTCGGAAAGGTTGGACGTACGCTTTTATCGTTCGTTTCCTCTCCGCCATCTCGGCAAATTTATCTTCCTGATCTTCCGGCGCGCCGAAGCGAATTTGTGATTTTAAAGGATTGCTCTTGACGTTCCTAAGCTGTAAACTCGCAGCCTTCTGATCTCACCCCCGTTTTACGATGGAAGATGTCTTACCGTTTTTCCGTCATGTCAAAGCATCGGAAGCGGCTCTGCGCTTGGCCCTTCTGACACTTGCGGTTTGTTCTGACGGACCAAACTTCGGCTTTCCGCAAGGAATCCGAAACTGAGGGTTTGAAAATCATGACTGACATCTTGCTCACTCATGCCTATTTCCTGAAATACGACGTCATTGAACGACGCGTGATGAAACCGTATCCCCCGCTTGGAATCTTGTATCTGTCAGCCTATTTGAAACGTGCGGGTTTCTCCGTGGAAGTATTCGACTCGACGTTTCGCGATCCGAAAGACTTCGAAGAGACGGTGCGACGGATCCGTCCGAAGATCGTCGGTATTTACGCGAACATCATCACGCGGGAGAACGTTTTCCGAATGGCGAAGATAGCGAAGGACAACGGAGTGAGATTCGTCCTTGCCGGTGGGCCGGACGCGCCCGAGTGGGCTGAGATGTACTTCGAGAACGGTATCGACGTCATTGGAACCAATGAAGGAGAGCGAACTCTGGAAGAGTTGATCCCCTGGCTGAATGAGCGGGGAATGTCCGCCCTCGAGCGGTGTCCGGGCATCATTTTCAGCCGGAACGGCCGCGCCCATCGCACTGCGCCGCGGGCTGCCATCACAGATCTCGATAGCCTGCCCTGGCCCGATCGCGACGTGCTCGTAATGGAGGACTACTTCAAAGCCTGGAAATCAAAACATCACGAGAGCGCCGTTTCGCTCATCACTGCGCGCGGCTGCCCCTTCCATTGCGCATGGTGTTCAAGCGAAGTGTTTGGTCACACGCATCGGCAGCGCTCACCGAAGAATGTTGTCGACGAAATGACGATGCTCAAATCAAAGTACAACCCGGACATCATGTGGATTTCCGACGACGTCCTGACAATCAATCGCAGATGGTCGATGCAATTCTTCGACGAAGTGAAGCGCCGTGGCGCACAACATCCCTACGAATGCCTGAGCCGCGTGGATCTTGTGGACCGCGATATCCTTCGAGGTTTGAAGGAGTCTGGATGCTTCCGGATCTGGTACGGCGCCGAGTCGGGATCTCAGAAGGTTCTCGATAGTATGGCCAAAGGAACGACCGTGGAGCAGGTGCGGACTGCGGCGCGTATTACCCAGGAGCTTGGCATTCAGGCAGGGTTTTTCATATTGCTCGGATATCCCGATGAGACCACAGCCGACCTTCGTAAGACCATTAATCTACTGAAAGAGGCGAAACCCGATGTGTTTGGAACGTCCGTCGCATTTCCGATGAAAGGCACGGAGTTCTACAAGCGCGTAGAAGATCGGATCATTCCGAATGAGAACTGGTCTTCCCGAAATCAAAACAAGCTGCTCTTCAAGACGAAGTACCCGCGCCTGTATTACTGGTTCGCCGTGCGATGGCTGGTTAAGGAAGTGAACGTTGCGAAGATGTGGCGTTCCAAAAATCGGCCGTATGGAAAGATCGCGAAGGAGGCGATCAAGGTCGCTGTCGCGCGAGCGGGCGTTGCTGCAGTAGACGCGGCATCTTTCCGTCGCACGCAGCCGAAGCCCTTGACTCATGAGCATGCTTGAGAAGATCTCGAAAGTGTGCTGACGCTCTCGCTTGAATGCGACTGTCGCATGAGACCGAAGCGTCTGGTTGTATTCCAATGAAAATTGCCTTTGACGGCACTGTGCTGTACGGGCGCAAGTCCGGTGTGGGTTATTACTGCGAAGAGTTGTTGAAGGCAATGCTTTCAATGAACCACGCCGATCAGTTTTACGTGTTCTCACATCAGCCGGTGGATCTGGATATTGCGGCGTCGAACGGGAATCTGAAGTTCACGAATTCGTTTCACTTTCCGGTCCGGGCGTTTTATCTGCACGCACTCTTGCCGAGGATTCTGGACAAGGTTCAGCCGGACCTCTGCCATTACACGAATTTCCTCGCGCCGATAACGGAAGACCGCCCCTACGTGGTGACGATCCACGATATGGGATTGGAAGTCCTGCGGTACGCGCATCCGCTTGCCAAGCGTCTTTACACGAAGCCGTTGGTCCCCCGGGTGGCGCGAAAGGCGAAATTGATCCTCACGAATTCCGAGTATTCGAAGTGGGAGATTGTCCGCCACCTTGGTATTTCCGAGGAACAGATTCGCGTGACGCCTCTGGCGGCGTCGCCGGAGTTCATGCCGGTGCCTGTGCGTCCTGCAAATCCGTATTTTCTTTACGTGGGGAATCTCGAGCCGAGAAAGAACCTGGAGCGGTTGATCGAAGCGTTTGCGCGCATGCCCGGTAAGAGTCATGAGCTGGTTATTGTAGGGAATCGCTGGTATCGAGGTGCCGCTATCGAAAAGAAGGCGAGAGCGCTGGGCGCCAACGGTGCAGTGAAGTTTCTGGGGTACGTGCCGCGGGCCGAGCTGCCGGAACTTTTCAGCGGGGCTACGGCGTTTGTGTATCCGTCGCTTCTGGAGGGCTTTGGATTGCCGATTGTCGAGGCGATGGCCTGTGGGGCGCCGGTCATCACCTCGAATAGCTCGTCGCTGAAGGAAGTGGCGGGCGGAGCGGCGCTGCTCGTGGATCCGTCGAGCGTGCGTGAGTTGACGGAGGCCATGGCGAGGGTGGTCCAGGATAGCGGGTTGAGAGAGGAGTTATCGCGGAAGGGGCTGCGGCGAGCGGCCGAATTCTCCTGGGCGAGAACAGCGGAGTTGACGTTGGAGGCGTATCGCGAAGTCATGGAACGCGGGCTGAAGCCCGCGACTACATTCAGGACAAAGAGTGCGGCCCCAGGTTCAGACGAATTGACGAATGCGATCCGCAAGACCATCGCCTATGCGAAGCTGTTTCAATATCCGCTCACGAATGACGAACTGCGCGAACGGCTCTTCGACGTGGAAGTGGACGAGACGACATTCAAGGAAGCTCTGAAGTCACTCCAGCTTCAGCCCGATAAGGACCTGTTCGAACTCCGGGCCGATCGCGAACGGATCAGCGACGAGGCGATTCAAAACGCGCAGCCGCAGCTTCGAACACTGGCCTCCATACCGTTCGTTCGGATGATTGCCTTCTCCGGTTCGACGGCGCACCGTAACATGACCACCGGCGAAGATCTCGATCTCTTCATGGTTGTCGAAGACGGCAAACTCTGGGGCGTGTTTCTGCTCGCCACGGTCTGGGCCAAACTGAAAGGTCTCCGCGAGTTGCTCTGCATGAACTACCTCATCAGCGATGCGGCTCTCCCGCTGTTCGAGCACGACGCATTCACCGCGCAACAGGTCGCATCCCTCAAGCCGTTTTTCGGCAAAGCGGTTTACGACCGGTTCACGGAAATGAATCCCTTCGTCTGGCGGCATTTCCCGAACTTCGATCCTGCATTACATCGCGAGCGTTACCGGGAGATCCCGGTGTCGAGGGTGAAAGCACTGCTGGAGAGTGCGCTCCGCTGGGGTCCCGCTCAACTGCTGGAGCGGTTCAGTCGAATGCTGCTTGGATCGTACCTTCGGCGGAAGGCCGGACAGGCGGCGAAATCGGGCGATTGCGACGTGCTTCTCGAGCCACGCCGGCTCAAGCTTCACATGATCAGCCATAAACGGGCCATCCTGGAGCAGGTATATAAGCCGTAGATTTGTAGCGGCACTCTATGACCAGATCCGTCCAAAATAAATTCAAAGTTGCCGAAGGCATCCGAATACAGCCGCGTAGCGGCGACAGAATGTAGCCCCACGCGCCAGCGTGGGGACCCGGTAGACCTCGATTTACGAGCTCCGTAGGAGCGAAAGATGGTTCCGAAGAATCTTCCGCCCCTCGCGGGGCTGACCTTCAATTGCAACGGATACCCCACGCTGACGCGTGGGGCTACATTCTGTCGCCGCTACGCGGCTGTATTCGGATGCGCTTCGCGCGATATCTTGGACAGCGCTGCTCTATGAGTGGGGCCACATTCTGTCGCCGCTACGCGGCTGTATGCGGAAGGCTCCTCGCTCTACCGGGGCAACTACAGTAACAACCGCAGATGCCAGGCGCAACGCGTAGGGGACGCCGGGATGGCGTTTGTTTCCGCCATCCCGGCCTTATACGCCGTTCCGCGTCCTCTCGCTCCATCCGCGGACCAGCGTCAACAAAAAGATATAAGCGTCCAGGCCGAGCGACCAGTTCTTCACGTAATACAGGTCGTGCCGAAGACGCTCTTCAAGACTTGTCTGCCCGCGCCAACCGTAAGCCTGTGCGTAACCGCTCAGGCCGGGCCTGACCATGTGGCGCAGATCATATTGGGCATGTTCTCTTCGGAACTCACGAGTGAATTCGGGGCGTTCGGGCCGCGGCCCGATGAGGCTCATCTCTCCACGAAGGATATTCCAAAGTTGTGGAAGTTCGTCAAAACCGGATCGCCGCAGGTAATAGCCGATCCGCGTGCATCGGGGATCACCCGGTACGGACCAGATCGGACCGAGGTCACTTTCGGCATGTTCCTGCATGGTTCTGAATTTGATCATCGTGAAGCGCTGGCCTCCAAGGCCCACGCGCGTCTGGCGATAGAGAATGGATCCGCGATCTGCGAAATACACGGCGACGGCGATCAGCGCCAGCAGAGGCGCGAGCACGACCAGAGCCGCAGCCGAAACGAGAACATCCGCCGCTCTCTTGGTCCAGCCCGGCCAGCCGGAAACGGATCTATGCCGGCTGAGCCGCGAGGCTGCGGCTTTCCTGCTTCTTGCCGGTCCATTCTGCGATGACTTTCCGGATCCCGGTTTGGAAGGCTTCACGAGAAAATGTCTCCACTCGATATCGAACCTGCTCTGCAGGCCATCCCAAGGTTTCAAATCGCCGCACTGCCCGGATGAGATCATCCGGATGCTGCTCTGAAAAAAGAACTCCGTTCACTCCATCCTGAATTGTCTCCGAGGAGCCACCGGCGCCAAACGCAATGGCGGGACAACCGCATGCCTGTGCCTCCACTGTCACCATGCCGAAATCTTCGCGCCCGGCGAAGACCAGACCTCGAGATCGCCGGTAAAGACTTCGCAACTCTTCGTTTGTCACCCACCCGCGCACATCGATGTTGCTTGCAGCTATCTTCCGAAGGCTTCTGAGCTCCGGGCCGGTTCCCGCGATGATGAGCCGGCGGTCCAATTTGTTGAACGCCTTCACCACAATGTCAAATCGCTTGTACGGAACCAATGCCCCGGCGGCCAGGTAAAAGTCCTCGCGGGCAATTGCACTCGACGGCGTGAAGAATTGTGTGTCGATGGGCGGAGGAATCACTTCAGCGTCCCGCCCGTAATATTCGCGGATCCGCTCGCGAACAAATCGGGAATTGGCGATGAAGCAATCCACACGATTGGCGGTCTCGCAGTCCCAGTTCCGGAGCCGAGGGCGAACAAGACCAAATAATGCCCGGCGCAGCGGACTCAGCGGATAATCATCTTCCGCATCCCAGACATACCGCATCGGTGTGTGACAATAACAAATGTGAGTTGCATTCCGCGTCCGGATTCCCTTGGCAACAGCGTGGCTCGAGCTGATAACGAGATCGAATCCTCGCAGGTCCAGCGATTCGACGGCCGCCGGAAACAACGGCAGGAGATTTCGATAGTGCCGATAAATGCCCGGGACGCGGTTCAACCAGGATGTAACGATCTCATGCGACTCAATCCGCCGCGATACTCTTCCTCGCTCGTGGAATAATGTGAAGATGACTGCCTGAGGATAAATCTCCAGAAGCGACTCGAGAACCTTTTCGCCTCCACGCATTCCGTTTAACCAGTCGTGGATCAAACCAACTCTCATATAATCGTGCCGGGAATATAACACCGCGACATGAAGCTGAGCAACGACCCGCACGCTATAAAAGTGACGGTTGGACTGGCTCTCGCCGGGATTCTGCTTTTCGGTGCGTCATTCAACGATCCGTTTCATTTCGACGACACGCTGATTACCGGTGACAGCAATGTCACGAATCCGGCGCGCTGGTCGCATTTCTTTAATCCTCTTTATCTCAGACAATTCACCTTCTTCAGCTTTTACCTGAATCATCTGGTCGGCGGCGTCGATCCTGCCGGGTATCACCTCGTCAACGTGGCGTTGCATATCGCGAACGCTGTGTTGCTGTTCTTTCTTCTTGGCCGGTTTTTTGAACGATGGATTGCTATTGCCGCGGCGGCGGTTTTCCTGGTTCATCCGATACAGACCGAGCCGGTGCTCTATGTGTACCAGCGATCGATATTGCTCGCGTGTTTCTTTTCGCTGCTCGGTTTGATCGCGCTTGTGGAGCGAAGGCACTGGCTGGCGGTGCTGTTCTTCTTTCTCGCTTTCGAGGGCAAGGAATCGGCAATTGCAGTACCTCTTGCTGTAGCCGTGCTCGTAGGAACTGTGAACAATTTGCAGGTCACGCCGCATTCCCCTCCTTACGAAGGAGGGGTGGCCGCGCCATCAAGAAAAAGGGCTCGTTCCGAAATGGCACGGCCGGGGTGGTCGCTCACAAGTTACGTTGCGGACTGCGTTTTGAAACATGGCGCGCGCGCGACCACCCCGTCTGCGCCTTTAAGGTGGCTTCGCAGCGTTTTCTTGGTGGCGCAGCCACCCCTCCTTCATAAGGAGGGGAATACACGCGGCGAATTCATAGACCGCCGCTACAGGATTGCGCTTCTTGCCGGTGCGATCCTGCTGGCGGTGGCGGCACTAGGACTTCTTGTGTATTGGAATGAACAAACCGTGGGCGTCGGCGTGGCGGATCAGATCAGTCCGGTTCGATACTTCCTCGTCGAAACACGCGTCATTTATACGTACCTGCGGCTGTTATTTTTCCCATATCCGCAGTCACTCGAATACGAGTTTCCAATGCCGGGCGGAATCCTTCATATCGCGGGTCTGCTGGCTATCTTTGGCGCCGCGTGGTGGATCTTCCGGCATGAGCGCTGGCGTGTGCCCGGGCTTTCGATCCTCGCGTTCTTCATTTTGCTTGCGCCGACATCCAGCATCATCCCCAGCACCGACGCCGCTTTCGAGCACCGGCTATATCTGCCGATGCTTGCATTCTCCCTGCTGGCCGCCTGGCTGCTGTCGCGCGCGCCCCGCCGCACCTGGATCGCAGTTGCCCTGCTTCTGTTACTCAGCGTGCTGACGGTCCGGCGCGGAACGGTCTGGTCGTCTGAAATTGCGCTCTGGGAGGACACAGTCAAGCGTGCCCCCGGCAAAGCCCGCGTCTGGTTCAACCTTGGTGGTGCATATCTGAACACCGATCCAGGGAAGGCACGTCCGGCATTCCTCCGCGCGCTGGACCTTCAACCGGACTTTGTGGAGGCGGCTTACGACCTCGGAGTGATTGAGCAGCGGCAGCAGAATTGGAGCCGGGCGCTGGCTTACTATGAACGGACAATCGAGAAGAATCCGGAGTATTGGCCCGCCTGGAACAACATGGGAAACACCTTGTTCGCAATGGGCCAGCGCGAGCGCGCGCTCCAGTATTTCGAGAAAACTTTAAGCTTGAATCGGGACTACTGGCCAGCGCAATATAACATGGCTATTGTTCATTTTATGAGCGGCAGATATGCCGATGCGGTTCCCAGGTTGAAGACAGTTTTGGATTGGCGACCGGATTTTCGGGAAGCGCGGCAACTGTTTGCTCTTTCGATCGCCCGCACTGGCAACCGAAGAGCGGCCGACGAGGAAATGAAGAAACTCGGCGAACTAACCGCGGCAGAATCACGGACCACCCCCACCATGATTTTGGCGCCCAATCGACCTTGATCTAAGCAAGGAGTAAAACGATGAAGCGCGTTGTTTTGACCCTTTTTTGGATTCTCACCGCATCAGCCATTTCTTCCGCGCAAAGCACTTTCTATTTTCCCCAGATAGCGGACGGCGTCCAGGGTGGCGGTGTCACCTGGAAAACGACGTTGTTCATCACCAATCCTGCAGCCGTAGGAACTGCCAGTACCGCCGTGCAAATTGACTTCACGACTTCTACGGGCGCAGCCTTCAATCTCCAGTTTGACGGGACGGGCTTCACCGTCAATGGCAACTCGGTGACGATGACGATCTCGGGCGGTCAGACACGAAAGTTGGTTTCAAGAAGTACCGGCGCCCTGGCGGTCGGCTGGGCCAAGGTCACCAGTCCCGGGAACGTGACGGGAACCGCACTGTTTTCGGAGTTCGTCAACGGGCAGCTATTTGCAGAAGCGGGCGTTCCCTCGTCCGGCACTTCGACAAACCAGGCAATATTTGTGGACACGACCGCGGGCTTCACCACTGCCGTGGCTTATGCGAACCCGAACGCAGGCCCCGCAGCGATTTCGCTGCAGCTTTTGAACTCGGATGGCGTCGGCGTCATGCCGTCCACCGGAAAAGCACTGGCGGGATTTCAACATACTCCGGCTTTCGTGAATGACTTATTCCCTGGAGTGCCGCCATTCACGGGTACGATGCAAATCTCGAGCGCGGTGCCTGTGACAGCGATCGCTTTGCGATTTGCTACCACCGGCCAGTTCACGACCCTGCCGACCATTTCGCTTGCGTCTCTCATCAATCCCGCGGTGGAGTGGCTCGAGCAGCGTCCCTGGCTGAAACCGCTCTCCTCATTTGCGAGAATTCTGGGCGGGCTTCAATTCAGGCTCGGTTAGCCCTTGGTTAGCCCGGGTCACCAATGAAAAGCACACTGCTTGTCCTCGCCGGTCTCACTCTTGTGGTGGGAATCGGGTGGGCAGCAGTGTCCTCCGCGCAACAGGGCGTGCTGGAACAGGCAGTCGCCCTTCATCGAGAGACTCCCCTCATCGACGGCCACAACGACATCCCCTGGAAATTTCGGGAAAAAGCGAACAGGGACCTGTCAAAGATGGATCTTCGCCAGCGGCAACCCGAACTGCACACCGATATTCCGCGATTGCGGCAGGGCGGCGTGGGCGGAGAGTTCTGGTCGGTGTACGTGCCGGTCACGATGCAGGGCTCGGAAGCGGTGCGGGCAACGATGGAGCAGATCGATTTCGTCTACCAGATGATGGACCGCTATCCGGATACGTTCGAGCTTGCGCGCACGGCCGCAGACGTCGAACGAGTTTTCAAAGCCGGGAAGATCGCTTCATTGATCGGTATGGAGGGTGGGCACTCCATCGACAATTCACTGGCGACTCTGCGGATGTTCTACAAGCTCGGTGCGCGCTACATGACGCTGACTCACAGTTCCAACACGGCGTGGGCCGATTCGGCAACGGATCAGCCGAAGAGTGGCGGCTTGACCCCGTTTGGCGAAGGAGTTGTGCGTGAGATGAATTGGCTGGGGATGATGGTGGATCTTTCGCACGTATCCCCGGACACAATGAGTGATGCGCTTCAGGTAACTCAGGCGCCTGTCATCTTCTCACATTCATCGGCGCGCGCGGTGATCGATCATCCACGCAATGTTCCCGACATCATACTGGCAAAAATACCGGCGAACGGCGGCGTGGTGATGGTGAACTTCGTTCCGGGCTTTATTTCAGAGGAAGTCCGGGAATATGAAGCGCTGCCTCAAAATCAGCGGCAAAACCAGCCGGCTCCAAGAGCTTCAATGGCGCAGGTGGCGGACCATATCGATCACATTCGGAAGGTTGCCGGAATCAATTCGATCGGACTGGGCTCGGACTTTGACGGTATCGCGACTGTTCCACAGAATCTGGAAGACGTTTCAAAATTCCCTGTGCTCACGGCGGAGTTGCTTCGCCGCGGCTATACCAAAGATGATCTCAGAAAGATCCTCGGCCAGAATGTGCTGCGGGTGATGCGGCAGGTCGAACAGGTTGCAGCCCGTCTTCAGAAGGAGCGCCCGGCCTCGACCATGGTTTTTGCCGGCCCGAACTAGGCACGCAGGTTCCACCAACAGAATTCGCTTACCGCTTCGGTAATTCGGGGACAGACGCATAAATCACCCAATTACGGTTAAAAGACCGTTGATTCGTAATTAGGTGATTCATGCGTCTGTCCCCGAATTACCGACTGGCACTCACATTGCATGAACCACGCCGGAGTTTTCATAGGAGGTTGTGGCATGAAGCGCGTCCTTTGGACCGTCGCCTTCATTTTGGCGGCAAGTGTGGTCTGCTCCGCGCAAAACTTTTATTTTCCTCAGGTCGCTGTGGGCGCCTACGACGGCGGATCGTGGAAGACCACGATCTTTCTCAGCAACGGGCGGACCGATACTGCCAGCGGCACGGTTGCTTTCACGAAATCGGATGGCACGTCTTTCAATTCGACATGGCTGGATGACTCCGGCAATCCGATAAGCAACGGCAACATCATTGCATTTCAGCTTGGGCCAAGTGAGAGCCGGAGATTTACGTCGGTAACGGATATTCCGCTCACCACGGGATTCGCGACAGTGACGTCGAATTCACTTGCCGTGCTTGGAAGCGAAGTATTCTCGAATCTCGATTCGGCAGGAAATCTGATTGCCGAGGCCGGCGTTTCCATGTCCATTCCAATCGGGAAGCAGGCGATTTTCATCGATACGACCAACGGCTTTAAGACCGGCATCGCCATCGCGAATCCAAACACGACCGCGCCTCTCCACATTCATTTTGAGGTCATGAATACTGCCGGCCAGATCATCATGTCCACGGTGCGAGATGTTCCTGCGAGTCAGCATTTCGCGACGTTTGTCCATGAACTGTTCCCGGACATTCCCGCGATGGTGGGGCGGCTTCAGTTCTACTGCACAAATCCGATCGTCTCGGTGGGGATGAGGTTCGATCTGTCATTCGTGAATTTCACGACAATGCCTCCCCTCGCCCTGCTGCCGTAAGGCTCCCGGACGTTTCTCGGGCCGGGGTTCCTGCGGTCCTGGCCTTGTCGCCTGTGGAAAAACGGAGACCCTCGAGGTAGGATTTGAGCTCGGCTTGTTCTTTCCGCTTTTGCATGACGCGGGACAAGTCCACAGATGGGTCGTCGAGCATCGAGCCGATCTCCCGGGTGGTGTCGTCGAGCTGGGATGTGACGCGGCCGATTTCTTCTTCAACGCTGTTCAGGTTGGCGATGCGCTCGTTGAGTTCGAATTCGAACGCCTTCCGAAATTCCTCTTTGACCTCCATGCGGATCTGTTCGCGAACTGCATCCATCGCTTTTTCGAAGCGCGCCTGATACTCCTTGTCCATCGTGTCGCGAGTGTCGATCATCGCCTGCTGCATGCCCATCTGGAAGCCGGAATTGATGGATTGAATTTCGGCGGAGATCCGGCTCAATTCAATCGTCAGGGAATGCAAAGGGTCGTGAAACGAATCCCGGGTCGGGTTCGCTTCTCTAGGTGTGTCTCGTGTTGTTGGGGTCATAGTGACGAGTAGCGTGGTTCTCCGAACTGATACTATTGCAAACTCGTTGCCGCCGGGCGGTTTGCATAAGTCCAATGATTTCTGTTGCGGGAGGAGCGACCTGTGGAGTCGCCTTCCGAAGTGGGATCAAAAACGCCCGTGTTAACATGGAGGACCTCGAGGGACTGGAAGCAATGACTACTCGCTCCGAAATGAAATCGTTTCTAGAAGACCTGAAAAGCCGATTTCTCCTGAATCCCACAGCCATCAACGTCGAGCGGACCATCTGCGCGAGAATCGACGACCTGATCCGCGAGATCTGGGGCGACCGAAAGGCGCCTCCGTCATTCGCGTTGTTTGCAATTGGGGGATACGGCCGAGGAACGATCCATCCGGAATCCGATATCGACCTGCTGTTTTTCTTCAAAGAGTCCATCAACGAGGAAGCAGTGAACGCGCTGCTCCTTCCACTGTGGGACCTGCAGTTCAAGGTCGGCCACCAGATCCGGCACGTCAAGGATTTTTCAAAGTTTGATGAAGGGCACATGGAGTCTTATACTGCCTTTCTCGATTCGCGATTCCTGCTGGGCGATCCGAATACTGCCGAAGAATTCGAACATGAAATCTTCCCAAAACTGAGAAGACAGAACCGCGACCGTTTTTTGAAGGGATTGGTCGGCCTCAAATCGATTCGCTACAAACAGTTTGGCGAAACCATTTTCCAACTGGAGCCTGACGTTAAAGAGGCTCCGGGCGGCCTGCGCGACGTGCATTGGTCCGGGTGGGTTCGGAAGTCTCTGGAGACCACGAGCGGGCACCTGCTTCGCGATGAGGCGCTCAAGTTTCATCACTGTGTTCGAACCTTTGTTCACTTCCATTCGGGCCGCAATTTCAACGTGCTCTCGTTTGAATTTCAGGAGCAGCTCGCGGAAAAACTTGGCTACAGGGATTCGCAGCGCGGTGAAGCCGCGGAAAACCTGATGCGCGACTACTTCCTGAAAGCCGCCGTGTTGTCGCGAGAGGGAAGCTTCTGGGAAGAGGAAATTGTCGGCCATCCAAACATGATCAGTATCCCGTCGGAGTTCTCTGATCCGTTTGAAATGATCACGGCTTTTGCGGAAGCCCACCGGCAGAAGGCCCACCTGGACTCTCCGACGCTCATCGCGATCCGCCGCCGTCTGGCATTTACCAATGGCGTTCTAGGCAACAATCCCAGGGCGGGACGCGCGGTTCTGGAAATGATGAAGGACCGGAAGGGCATCTACAACACGTTGCTGGCAATGCACGAGGTAGGTCTGCTGGGGAAGATCTTTCCGGATTTCGAAGAGATTCGCTGCCGGGTCATCCGTGATTTCTTTCATAAATACACGGTCGACGAGCATTCGCTGATAGCGATCCGCAACATCGAAGAACTGCCGCCGAAGCACCGATTCTCGATCCTGCTCAACGAACTGGAGCGACCCGAACTGCTTTTGCTTTCGCTGCTGTTTCATGACATCGGCAAATCGCACCGGCACGACGAAGGCAATCATGTTCATCCCAGTACTGAGGGCGTGAAGGCCGTTCTTCAGAAGCTGGAACTGCCTGCGGATCAGGCAGAAAAGGTCGTGTTCGTCGTCAAAAACCATCTGGAGATGTCGAAAATCATTCTGCGGCGCGATTTCAGCGACGAGCATGTGATCGATCAATTCGCCGATCTTGTGGGAAACACCGACAACCTGCGTATGTTGTGTCTGCTGACGTATGCGGACGTGAAGGCGGTGAATAACGAGGTTCTCACGCCGTGGAAAGAAGATTTGATGTGGCAGTTGTACATCGAGACGTACAACCGGCTGACCCTTGGCCTGGCCGACGATCAGTACACGCAGCAGCCGGCATTGGAAAAAGACATTGAAGAAATTGCCCGATTGCTGCCCCCCAAAACACCCTCACAGGACATCCGGGACTTTCTTGACGGATTTCCGCGACAGTATCTGAAGAACACTCCGAAGAAGCAGATCGCGGACCACTTCCTTATTTCACGGCAGCTTGCTTCGCGGCCGATGGTAATGCATCTCGGCAAGAGCGGCACGGTGTACGAAGTTCTCGTCATGACCGAAGACCGGCCGTTCCTGTTCTCGAAGATTACCGGCGTGCTTTCCTATTTTGGAATGAACATCGTGAGGGGACAGGCGTTTTCAAATCGTCATGGCACGATTTTCGACTTGATCGCGTTCGAAGACCCGGAGCGTTACTTTCAGAAGAACCCTTCCGAGATCGACCATTTCGCCAGGGTTCTGAACGACGTCATCAACGGATCGGCAGACTTGAAGAAACTGCTCGATCGGAAGTTCACGAGCATCGTATTCAAGCAGAAGAAAAGCTTCGTCCCAACCACTATCCATTTCGACCACGATTTCTCGAAACGGTGCACCATCATGGAGATCCTCACTCAGGACGCCTTCGGACTCCTGTACCGCATCGGTTCGGTTATTTCCTCACATGGTTGCAACATCGAGGTGGCCCTCATTACGACCGAGGGTCAGCGCGCCATTGACGTTTTCTACATCACGCGCGAAGGGCAGAAGCTTTCACCGGAATTGGAAAAACAACTCGAGCACGACCTCGAGGAAGTGCTGACAAAAATGGGGTCGTAATCCGGGGTAATTCGGGGGACAGACTCCTAATTCACCCAATTAGGAATCAACGACCGTTAATACCGAATTGGGTGAATTAGGAGTCTGTCCCCCGAATTACCCCGGATTACGACCCCATTTTTCTACACCACGTCGCGCTCGCCCGTGCGGATGTTGTAGCCCTGCTCGATCGGCAGAACGAACACGCGGCCATCACCGATTTCACCCGTGCGGGCGGTCTCGATGAGAGTCTTGATCGTGTCTTCCAGGATATTGTCTGGAATCACCAGTTCGACCATGATCTTGGGCAAAAGTGTGACGCTATACTCGGTCCCGCGGTAAACGGCCTTGTGGCCCTTCTGTCGGCCATGGCCCCGGACTTCGGTCACGGTCATACCGGAAATACCGACCTTGGTCAGTGCATCCTTCACTTCTTCGAGTTTGTTGGGACGAATGATCGCTTTCACCAGCTTCATTCAGCTCTCCTTCGATGATCCGACATTGGTTGTCATTGAGTCCGAGGCACGAATAAAAAAAGCCCTCGACCCGAGGGACTCAGATCGAAGACTTCAGCGTCTTTCCCCGTACACCGTCGTACAGACTGCGTGAACTTTAAAACAAAATCTTTGTTAGTGTCCAGACAATATTCAGGTTGGCTGGGAAAAACGCTGCGAATCATGCTTCCCGAAAATCCCCTCGAAGATGCGGTTTACGTGGCCGGTATGGTGCTGGTACTGGCGCAGGAACTGTTCGGCGGCGAGGCCACCGGCATTATCGGAGTAGCCCAGCAGGCGGGCACAGATTGTCAATTCTTCGTGGTCCCGCGGAAGCGAGTGGGTTTGCGCATCGTTAACCATCTGCAGCTTGTTCTCCACATCGCGAAGAAAGAGATAGGCTCGAGTGAGCGTATCGTTTTCTTCTGCAGAGATAAGCGATTGATCACAGAGGGCGCCAAGGGCCTTCAGCGTGTTGCGCTCGTGTATTCCCGGAGCCGGGCCGCCATGACATACCTGGAGCGACTGCGCGATCAATTCGATTTCGCGGATGCCGCCCGTTCCAAGCTTGACGTTCCGGCTGCTCTGGTTGCGCGCGGCCATCTGTTCGTCCATTTTACGCTTCATACTGCGGACGTCATCCAGCGCTCCACGGCCGAAGGGCAGATCGTAAATAAACGCGCGCACCATTGCGAGAAATGCCCGCCCCAGAGCGCGGTCGCCGGCAACGGGCCAGGCTTTAAGCAGCGCCAGGCGTTCCCAGGTTCCCATTCGCGACTGGTAATACCGCTGAAAACCATCGAGCGAGTCGGCGATATTACCCGCCTTGCCTTCCGGACGCAGCCGCAGATCGACCCGGTACACGTAGCCTTCGCCTGTAAATTGGTTCAGCCCCACAGTGATCTTCTGAGAAAGCCGGCGAAAATATTCCGATGTTGAGATCGGCCCGGCCTCTTTTTGCTCTGTGGCGTAGAGGTACATCAGGTCGACATCTGAGCTGAAGTTGAGTTCGCCGCCGCCGAGCTTGCCCATCGCCAAAACAGTGAAGCCGGTGAAAGCATTTTTGGGAATTCCAAGTTCTCGCCGCAGCGCTGAAGAGGAAATCCAATAAGTTGCCGAAATCAGCGCCTCGGCCAGAATGGATAGGGCCGCCAGAGTCTCTTCGACCGAACAGAGCCGCAACAGATCGCGCACGCCGATATGCAGCATTTCTCTTCGTTTCAGAACCCGCAAATAGTCGAGTTGCTGCTGCTCGTCCGCAAGTACCTTCAGCGTTCCCGCCAGTTCGCGCAGAATTTCGCGCTTTTTTCGACCGCTGTAGAGAACCTGAGGGTCCGTTAGCCAGTAGAAATGATGCGGGTCTCGAATCAGTATCTCGGCCATGTATGGACTGCCGCCCAGGGTCCTGGCCAGGATTTCGAGCGTCCGCGGCGAATCCTTGAGGTAGGAGAAGAGACGGGTTTTGTTGAGAGCGGCGCGGGCGAATCTTTCGAAGTAGTTGAGCGCCTGATCCGGATCGGCCGACTGTGACACACAGATCAAAAGCTCCTCCAGAATATCCGCAAGTAGTTGCCGCTCCGACGGATCGTCCGCCATCGCCTGCAGATTCGCGTCCGCTTTTGGCGGATCTTTGAATCCATAAGGACTCAGCAATGCAGCAACCTGCTGCCGATCCAGGCGGGCAGCGAGCAGAAGATCCTTGATGTTAAGCGGTGTCATACTCCCTGATAAGATTAAGACGTGATCAGCGCAGAGTCGAAACAAACTATTGAATCTCTCTGCCCCGGAATTGACAAGGAGGTCGTTCAGGACTTCCTCGTCCGGATGGACGAAGATTACTTTGCCACATTTTCGCCTGCAGAGATCTCGACACACATCCGAATGTCCAGCGGGCTGGACCCAAAGCACCGTGTGCAGGTTTGGGTCACGCCACGCCCGTCGGACCAGGACGGCCAGTTCGATATCGTTATCGTCGGTTTCGACTATCTCTCCGAGTTCTCCATCTTCTGCGGCTTGCTTTCAGCCTTCGGCCTGGACATACGCTCAGGCGATATCTATTCGTTTGCGAGGAACGCGCCGGGCCGGCCTTTACCGCGCAAAATCGTGGACGTCTTCACCGTGGAGATCAAGGCGGGCGAAATCTTCGACGAAGCCAAGCAGCGCGAGTTCGAACAGGAGCTGCAGACGCTCGCCGAACTGCTGGCGACAGGCGAGATAAATGAAGCCAGGGAACGGTTGAATCGCTTCCTCATCGAACGAATCGAGAGGATGAATGAAGAACTCAGCGGTCTGCTTTTTCCGATCGAGATCCAATTCGATAATCAGCTTTCCCCGGAGTGGACCGTGATGGATGCGCGTTCCGAAGACAGTTTCGCTTTCCTTTACGCCGTCTCGAATGCGCTTGCGATGAGAGGTATTTACATCCACAAAGTGAAAATCAGAAGCAGCCGGCATCAGGTGATGGACCAGTTTTTCATAGCCGATCGCTGGGGGCGCAAGATCGAAGACAGCCGGGCGCAGGAAAGGCTGCGGATGGCGATCGCCATGATCAAGCAGTTCACACGCTTCCTGCCCGATGCTCCCGACCCGGCAAAAGCCATGCGCCATTTCGATCAGTTCCTGGATAAGGTCGACAGGATCGCTGAAGATGAGTTCCCCTATCGAATCATCTCGTTCCTCGCCGAAAGGGAAGGGATGAATATGCTTGCGCAACTTCTCGGCTCGAGCGACTTTCTGTGGGACGACTTCCTCGGCATTCACTTCACAGACCTGCTTCCGGTTCTGCAAGACTTCACAAAGAAGGAGCTGCAGCCGGGCCAGTCCGGCAAAGACTCATTTCGGCGAGAACTCCGGCAGCTTCTGGAGCAGGCCTCGACATTCGAGGAGAAAAAGAAAGTCCTCAATCGATTCAAGGACACTCAAGTGTTTTTGATCGACGTCAAGCATCTGCTGGAACCGCGTGTCACGCCGGCGGACTTTTCCCAGGCGCTGACGGACCTTGCCGAAGTGGTCATCGATGAGGCGGCGAAGATCTGTTACGAACACCTGGGCGGCCGGCACGGGCCCTTCACCGTCTGCGGCCTGGGAAAATTCGGCGGACGCGAGATGGGCTATGCCTCCGATCTCGAACTCTTATTCGTTCACGACGAGCCGGGAAGCACTCCATTCTTCGAATCGCTGGCGAGGCAAGTGCTCGATTTCATCGAGGCTCGCGCGAAGGGCATCTTTCACATCGATCTCAGGCTCAGGCCCTATGGCGAAAAAGGCGCGCTCTCCACTTCATTCGAGCAGTTTACGAAGTACTACAGCACGAAGGGACCGGCGGCGCCGTTCGAAAGACAGGCATTCATCAAATTGAGATGGGTGGCCGGAGATGAAACCATGGGCCGGCGCGTGGAGGCGCATCGCGACAGCTTCACTTACAGCGGGGATCCCTGGAATTGGGAGAATGCCCTGCATCTACGGGGCCGCCAGACGCGTGAATTGGTAAAGCCGGGGCAGATCAATGTGAAATACAGCTCCGGTGGAATTATCGATATCGAATACGCCGTGCAGTACCTGCAGCTCCTCAACGGTAAGGATCATCCCGAAGTCCGGGTTCCCAACACCCTTGAAGCTCTGGACAAATTGCGGCGCCTGCAAATCATTCGGGAAGCGGACTACAAAATGTTGCACGCCGCTTATCTATCTCTCCGCAATTTAATCGATGCGCTCCGAATCGTGCGAGGGGATGCGAGCGACCTGGTGCTTCCTCAGGAAACCTCCGAAGAATTCAAGTCCCTCGCCCGCCGACTAGGCTATCGGGAACGGGACAGGAGAAAGGGTGCTGCCATGCTGGCCGCCGATATCCGCGAAACGATGAAGAACGTGCATGATTACTTCCTCACCCGTTTCAGCGGAGCGACAAATTCGGGGACAGACGCAGAAAAGATCTGACCAATGCTCAATTCCCAATGCTCATCCGATGAGAATTGAGCATTGGGAATTGAGCATTGGTCAGATCCCCGAATTTGTCTACAGGCTGTAGTACATGTCGAACTCGACCGGATGGGTTGTCATGCGGAAGCGCGTGACTTCTTCCTCCTTCAGCGCGATGTAGGCATCGAGCATATCGTCGCTGAAGACGCCACCCTTGGTCAGGAAACCGCGATCCTTGTCCAGATGGGCGAGCGCCTCGTCGAGGGACGCGCACGGATGTGGAATATCCTTGGCTTCCTCGGGGGCCAGGTCATACAGGTTCTTGTCGATGGGTTCACCCGGATGGATCTTGTTCTGCACGCCATCCAGTCCGGCCATCATCATTGCTGTGAAGGCGAGATAGGGGTTGCAGGTGGGATCCGGGAATCGAACTTCGATACGTCGCGCCTTCGGGCTGTTCACAAGCGGGACGCGCACGGCCGCCGAGCGATTCCGGGCCGAATACGCGAGGTTGATTGGCGCCTCGAATCCCGGCACGAGACGCTTATAGGAGTTTGTACCGGGGTTGGTGATGGCATTCAGCGCCTTGGCATGCTTGATAATCCCGCCGATATAGTGGATCGCGAATTCGGACAGCCCGGCATAGCCTTCGCCGGCAAAGAGGTTCTGCTCACCCTTCCATATCGATTGGTGTACGTGCATTCCGGAACCGTTGTCGCCGACGATCGGCTTCGGCATGAAGGTGGCGGTCTTCCCGTGCTTGTGGGCAACGTTATGCACGGCATATTTCAATCGCATCATCCAGTCGCCGCGCTGGACCAGGGGAGCGAACTTGGTGCCGATTTCGTTCTGGCCGGCGGTCGCCACTTCGTGATGGTGGACTTCTACGACGACGCCCATCTGCTCCAATGCGGTGCAGATTGCAGAACGGATATTCTGCAGCGAATCCACCGGCGGAACGGGGAAATAACCGCCCTTGACTGCGGGGCGGTGGCCTTTGTTGCCGCCGTCGAACTTCGCACCCGTGTTCCACGCTGCCTCTTCAGAAAAGATCTTGCAGTAGGAACCCGACATGTCCACCTGCCACTCCACGGAATCGAAAATGAAGAACTCGGGCTCGGGGCCGAAAAATGCGGTATCACCCAGCCCGGTGGACTTGAGATAAGCATCGCCGCGCTTTGCAATCGAACGAGGATCGCGGTCATACCCTTTCATGTCGGACGGTTCGATCGTATCGCAGGTGATCGCCAGCGTGGTGTGATCCAAAAACGGATCGATGAAAGAGGAAGTTGGATCGGGCAGCAGCAACATGTCTGAAGCCTGAATGCCCTTCCATCCGGCGATCGAGGAACCGTCGAAAAAGTGACCGGATTCGAATTTGTCCATGCCGAAGGATTTAACCGGGACGCTGACATGCTGTTCCTTGCCGCGCGTATCCGTAAAACGGAGGTCGACGAATTTGACGTCCTTATCCTTGATTGTTTGGAATATTTCTTTTGGGGTCATAAGTTTTTTCCTCTCTACACGAAACCCGACCTTTTGATCTTTTGGAGTCCGTGGCAGTGAAAGTCGAAAAGCTCGAACATTTCAGATGAAACAAAAAAAGCCCTCGATCTAGTGAATCAGATCGGGGACTTCTTTGTCGTCCGGCGTTGATACTTCGTTGTATCAGACAGAACTTCGTTATAAACAAAAACAGATTTCCTGTCCAGATAATCCTGATATTTTCTTGATGCTCGCTGCTCATATCTATTGAATTTTCGGAAGGGCGGCGGATGTTCCTTTGGCTTTCTCCCGGATCCGTTTTGTCAGCTTTTCGATCTTGTCGAGACGGTCGTAAAGCCGGGCGGAGATCACGTGCTGTCCCCCCTCATCGATGTCGGCGCTAATTTGGCGACTCAGCTCCGCCAGTTCGGTGGCCGCATCCTTCAACTCCTTGTAATTCTTCTCCCCAGCCTCCTTTTCCGCCTTCCGCTGCATTTCTTTTAACGGGTCTTTGGGGAACTCTTTTTGGGGTGAACCTACAATAATAGCCGTAAACCACACGATGTAAAGGATAGCTCTCATAGATGCCTCGCCTGGCCGTCTATTCTAAGGTGGAAGGGGAACGAGCCTAAGGCAAATTTTACCCGAGCGATAAGCGCGACAACATGTTAGAGTTAACAACTCGGTCGCGATGGTCGGCTCCGCTAGTGGTCGTGCTTCAGATTTTAGGCCGGTTGGAGTTCCCTCCAACAATCAGGATAAATGCCCATTTTTGAAACAATCTCAGTCTGGCTTAAAGAAGTGCTCCTGCCTTATGGTGGATTCGGCCTTATGGGGCTGGCAGTTTGCGATTCGTCGTTCGTGTCATTGCCGGAAGTCAACGACATCCTTTTGATGACGTTCTCCATCAGCAACCCGGCGGGGATGGTGACATATGCGACATTGACCACCCTGGGCTCTTTGATCGGTTGCTCCCTCCTGTACGGGGTGGGCCGAAAGGGAGGCGAGGCGTTTCTGCGTCGCACCCCCCGAATGACCGAGGACAAGCTCGTAAGAATGCAGAATTGGTACCGGCGTCACGGAGTTCTGGCCGTCATTATTCCATCGTTGCTTCCGCCGCCGACTCCGTTCAAGATTTTTGTACTCTCTGCGGGAGCTTTCGGTATCTCATGGCCGAAATTTATTGCCGCCGTCGTGGTTGGACGCGGCATCCGATATTTTTCAGAAGGGATTCTGGCAGTGATATACGGTCCTGCTGCGATTGAGTTCGTCGGTAAGAACTATGGCATGATTGGTCTTGGACTGGCCATCCTGATCGTCGCAAGCGCGGTTGTATATTTTTTTATCGCACGTCGCCGGATACGAAGTATTGAAGCGTGAAAGCTAAAGTTGGTTTGAAATTACGAATCTTTCTGGTTCTGCTGCCGCTGATTCAGGCGAGCTGCATTTCCACGAAGCGCACGATTCCCGTCGATGCGCGCCCGCTGCCTGCTCAGACGGCCACCCGTGCCGATCTGCTTCGTGGCCTGGAAGAGCAGAGCAAGCAGATCCGAACGCTGCAGGGGACCATCGCGCTTGACGCGTCCTCCGGCGGCAACGTGAAAACCGAGGTCATGACGGAGTACCGCCAGACCAAGGGTTTCGTGCTGGTCGAGCGGCCTACTTCCGTTCGTTTGAGAATTCAGGCGCCTCTCGCGCTGGCTACCGTATTCGACATGGTTTCAGACGGGCGCCAGTATCGCGTTTCGGTTCCGATAAAGAACAAGTTCCTCGTCGGGGACGTGGACGCTCCCGCGAAGGACAAAAATGCGATTCTGAATCTGCGGCCGCAGGTGTTGATCACGGGGTTGTTTGTGGATATCACGCGTTATTTGAACAATCCCCAGATGAAATCTACTCTGGAAGAGACCAGAGAAGGCCGTCGCAGCTTTTATGTTTTCAGCTTTATCAATGTTGCCGGTCCTGAGGCCCACCTGGTGGAAAAGCTGTGGATTGACCGGCTCAACCTGCAGGTAAGCCGGAAGCAGGTTTTTCGGGCTGACGGCAAGGTCGAAACCTATGTTGAATATTCAGGATACTCGACCGACGGAAAAATCCGGTTTCCCCAGGTTATTGTGATTCAGCGCCCGATCGAAGACTATGCTCTGAAGATGACGTTCCAGAAGACAACGGTGAACGAAAAGCTCACCGAGGATGCATTCAATCTGGAACAGCCATCAGGGTCCGAGTTGGTTCGGCTGGAGGCCGAAGCCACCACAGGATCGACACATTATTAACGATATGAACAAGAAAATGATTATGGCCGGCCTCGCCGCGCGGCCCGTAAGAACTACAGTAAGCATTTTGGCTGTTGCCCTCGAGGTCACCTTGATCCTCGTTGTTGTCGGGCTGACCGCCGGAATTTCCTATGAGACCGGGAAACGCACCGAAGGCGTCGGCGCGGACATCATGTTCCAGCCGCCCAATTCGTCGCTGATCCTGGCGATCAACAACTCCACCATGCCGATGGCGCTCGAGAACAAGATCAAGGAAATCGAGGGCGTGAAAGCAGTAGCTCCTGTGCAGACTCTGGTCAATTCCTCGTCGGGTCTGGAGATCATTTACGGCGTCGACCCCCAGAAGTTCGATGCAGTCACCGGCGGCTTTATCTGGCACAAGGGCGGATACTTCAAAGCAACAGACGACATTGTCGTCGACGATGTCTACGCGCTCGCGAAAAAAGTAACCGTTGGGGATCAGGTCGAAGTGCTGAACCACAAGTTCAAGGTTTCCGGCATTATTGAGCACGGCAAAGGCGCCCGGTTGTTCATCTCGCAGCAAACCGCCCAGGAAATGACGGGAATGGTGAGCCGGGCATCCATGTTTTACGTCAAACTCAATGATCCCAACCAGGTCACCGCGGTCATCGAGCGCATGGAAAAAGTGTTTCCAACTTACGGACTGCGCCCGCTGAAGGAGTACGCGAAGCTGATGATGTCCACCAGCATGCCGGCGCTGGACGCCTTCATAGAGACGGTGGTTTTTGTAGCGATCTGCATCGGCGTGCTCGTAATCTTTCTATCGATGTACACGACGATCACCGAGCGAACTCGCGAGATCGGTATTCTGCGGTCGCTGGGCGGGTCGAAGCGGTTTATTATTGGCATGATCTTTCAGGAATCGGCAGTGATATGCCTCATCGGCATTGTGATCGGAGTCGGTTCGAGCTTTCTTATCGCGAGACTCGTGCAGTTTGTCTTCCCGACTCTCATTGTGATGATCACCACGGACTGGATTCTCAAGGCGTCGTTCTTCGCGCTGGTCAGCGGTGTCATCGGCTCTCTTTATCCTTCGATGAAGGCAGCTGCACAGGATCCGGTGGAAGCACTCGCATACGAGTAATATTTGTGATAAAAAAATCTTTCTTTTAGGTTTATGTAATGAAAAATTTGTTGGAAACAATCGATCTACGAAAGACTTACAAGATCGGCAAAATCGAAGTCGAAGCTCTGCAGGGCGTCAACCTGCGAATCCGCGAAGGGGAGCTGGTTGCTATCATGGGACCCTCCGGCTGCGGAAAATCCACGCTGATGCATCTTCTGGGCGCCATGGCCCGGCCATCATCGGGAAAGGTTCTGATCGACGGCCATGAGATCGCCGGCATGAGTGACAGCGAACTGACCGAAGTGCGCCGGAATAAGATCGGATTTGTCTTTCAGAAGTTCAATCTGTTGCCAACGCTCACTGCTGGAGACAACATCGCGGTGGCCAGGCATATTCATGGCAGCGGCCGCGAGCACGATCAGCACTTGAAGGAGATTCTCCAGCTGTTAATGATCGAGGACAAGATGGGCCGCAAGCCGTCGGAACTCTCCGGCGGCGAGCAGCAGCGCGTGGCAATCGCCCGATCAGTGGCAAATCGCCCGGCTATTTTGCTGGCCGACGAACCGACCGGCAGCCTGGATACCAAGAATTCCGAAATCGTTTTGAATATGTTCCGGGAACTGAACCGAAGGTTTAGACAGACGATCATTCTGGTCACCCACAATCCCGAACTGGTTGTTTACACCGACAGGCTCATTGAGATGCGCGACGGAGTAATCGTCAGCGACAACGATCCATTTTCCGAGGACACTGAAAGCGAATTGGCACAACCTGCGCGCAGTGTATGAAGCGATTCCTACTCTGGTCCTTTGAGCGAGGGTCCAAACAGTACGACGTTATTTGCGTCGTGATCCTCGCTTTCATCTTCCTCATGCCTCCCTCCGTATTCCACGATCGTCCTGATTCCACACGGGTTCCGCAGGATCAGCTCATCCGCCAGACGAACGATGATGACGGACACACCGTTTTCACCGTCAAAGTTAATACGACCGAACAGGCTGCCGTGGACCGGCTCAAAGCATCGCTGGGCGCCCCGTTCAAGGTTTATCACACGGAGCCGGTATACGACGCCAAGGGGGCGCTGGTCGCATATTCGATCTGGATTGAGAGGTAAGGAAAATGAAACGATTAGCCACAAAAGGCACAAAAAGCACAAAACTTATGAAAGGAATTTTGTGCTTTTTGTGCTTTTTGTGGCTGATTCCCTTGCCGGCTTCGGCACAGAACAGGAATACGTACACCCTCGATCAGGTTCTCACCAAAGTGGGTGACGCAGGAAAGTCGTTTCGTTCGATGCAGGGAAACCTGGAGCGCACGAAGGTAACCGTTCTTGTGAATGATAAATACACGGACAGCGGAAACGTGTACTTCGCGCGCAGCGGCAGAGATCCTCGAATCAAAATCGAGATCAACAAGCCCGATCAGCAGCGCATGTTGATCGACAAGGGCAAGGCGCTTCTCTACTACCCGAAACTAAAGCAGGTTCAGGAGTACGACCTCGGGAAGAACCAGGATAAGGCCGAGTTCATGCTCATCGGTTTCGGGCAATCCAAAGAGGACATCGAGAAGGTTTACCACACCGCTCTGCGGGGTGAAGAAATCATCGATGGCCGGAAGACCAGCATTGTCGAGCTCAAGCCGAAGGATCCGAAGGCATCAGCGCTGTTCACGGTTATTCAATTGTGGTTCGACCAGGAGCGATGGATCCCCATTCAGATCAAAACGACCGAAGCCAGCCGCGATTACATGATCATGAAGTTCACGAACATCAAAATGAACGTGAACATTCCGTCATCGACTTTTGATTTGAAGCTTCCGAAGGACGTTCAGAAGGTCAAGATTTAACCCTGTCGGGCTTGCATTCGCATCCGCTGATCAGCCGATAGTTCCCGCCACGTGTACCAGATCCGCTGAGCCACGGTCCAGTTCGACAGAATAGCCATCACCCACAGAACGGGCGCCATCTTGTCGAACAGCGATCCGATGATCATCAACACAATTCGCTCGGGTCTTTCGAGAAATCCCACTTTGCATGCCGGGATCAGGGATTCGGCCCGCGCTCTGGTGTAGCTTGTGAGGACCGAACCGATGAGAACGAGGCCGGTAAGGCCGACATAGAAGATCCGGTCGATTTTGGCATACCAGATGATCAACCCCAGCAGCAGCAAAAGATCCGAGTAACGATCGATGACGGAGTCGAAAAACGCCCCAAACTTTGTGACGCGCTTCGTGCGGCGTGCGACTTCGCCGTCAACGATGTCGAAAATGCCGGCGAAAACGATGACGAGTCCGGCCCAGAGGAATATTCCCTTCGCGAACAAGACCATCGCATAGATGTTGATGACCATACCGATGAGCGTGAGCACGTTGGGGTTGACGCGCCAGCTCGACAGCCACATCACGAGCGAATCGACAATGCGTTTTCCGCCGGCGCCGATCCGGCCGCTGATGGAAGTCGGTTGTGGTGTCAGATTATCTGGCATCGTGCATCGTGGTGAAGCTGATGATTTCGAAAGTGCGGGTTCCCGAGGGAATCTTTACTTCCACGGTATCGCCTTCACGTTTATTCAAAAAGCTTCGGCCGATAGGGGACGTTGTGGATATCAGACCTGCGTCGGCATTTGCGTCTTCGCTCGTCACGAGCTTGTAGGTGACTTCTTCGTTCTTGTCCACATCAAGTACGACGACCGTCGATCCCAGCGAGATCCGGTCTCGAGGAATCTTGTCGAAGTTGATCATCGACAAATCCGCCACGCGCTGCTTGAGCTGACCCAGACGGACGCGGACGAAATCCTGCCGCTCGCGCGCGGCTTGATAATCCGCATTTTCGCTTAGGTCGCCCAGAGCGGCCGCCGTTTTAAGGGCTCTCGGCAATTCTTCGCGCAGTTCCTTTTCGAGAGTCTGAATCTCTTCTTCGAGTTTCTTCTTGATGTCGCTACTCATGAAATTCGCCTAAAACAATTTAAAGTTGATCGTCAAAAATTTCTTAGGGTTTTGTCTAAAATCGTACAACAGTTTGAGGATTTCGGATGACGTCTGATTGAGGCTGTTGTAAAGAGTCGGATCCTTGATGAATTTTCCGGCAGAGCCCTCGCCGTTTTGAACGGAAGCGACCATGGTCTGGAATTGTTTCATCGTCTCGCGAACATCGTTGTACAAAGCATCGTCTTTCGAAAGTTTTCCGAGCGTGCCTTCCCCCCGGTCAATCCGGTCTGTGATCGCCTGCATGCGGCCCAGCAGCTGATCGGTCTTGTGATAAACGGCAGGATCGTTTATGAATTTGCCGGCGGTTCCTTGCCCGTGCTCGACCTTGCCGACAAGTGTGTCCATCCGGTCGACCATCGTGTTGACTCTCCGGTATAACTCGTCGTCGGACACCAGCTTGCCGACGGTGCCGTTGCCGCTCCGCAGGTCCCGGACGAATCCGTTGGCTTCAAGCGTCGCTCGATTGATGTTGTCGAAGATGGCAGAGTCCGTCAGAAGCTTACCCAGCGTTCCTTCGCCGCGATCGATACGATCGGTCATCCGCTTGAACTGATTGCTGAGCTCCTGGAGGTTGGCAACGAAGTCGTTGGTGCCCTGGACGATTTTCGCGATGTCCCCCGCCTCCGATCCCTGCAAGTATCCGCCTTCCTGCACCACCCGGCCGGCCTCTGTTCCCCGGGTGATGTCCACGAACTTGTCTCCGAGCAAGCCGATGGTGCCGATGGTGAGCATGGAGTCCGTCCGGATGATGTTCTTGTACTTTTCCTCGAGCCGCATTTCGACTTCGACGGCTTTCTTCGGATCCGCCTGCATCGAGATACTCACCCTGCGGACATTTCCGATCGTGACGCCTTCGAGCTGTACTTCAGCGCCGCTCTTCAGGTTGTTGGCGTTTTCGAAGTAGGCATAAACCGTGTACTTCGGCGTGAGGAAACCCGACGAGCCGCCGATGAAAAAGATTCCCAGGGCGAGAAGCGCGAAACTGGTGATTACGAGTATGCCGACTCGTAATTCAGTCCAGGCCAGTGATCGACGTTGAGCCATTGTATCCTCCGTTTAAATAGCGGCTGTCACGCAAGAAAACGTTTGATGTATTCATCCTCCGACTTGCGCAATACCTCATCGGGTCCTTCAAATATTATCTTTCCGTCGCGAAGCAGCAAGAACCGCGTGTTTGCGATGCATATGAAATTGTCTTCAGTATGAAATTTGATTTCGTGATCGCCGTTTGTGGCGTATTCGGTGGCGAGCGTAAACGCATCACGCATCCGGTGCGTGACGAATACACCGGTAACGCTTTTGATGTCGCGCAGCGCAATGATCAGTTCGTTGATCTTTCGCGACGTTATAGGATCCAGGCCGGCGGTCGGTTCGTCATAAAGCATGATTTGCGGCTCGGTGATCAGCGCGCGCGCGAGCGCGACACGCCGCTTCATTCCGCCGGAGAGTTCCGACGGCCGTTTATCGATGGCGTCTTCGAGTCCGACGAAACCGAGGACCTGGCGAACCCTGGCGTCGATTTCCTGTTCGTCGACTCCCTCTTCATAAAGGCGGTACCCGACGTTTTCGCGCACACTGAGCGAGTCGAACAGCGCGGATTCCTGAAAGACCATTCCGATCTTCTTCCGGACGTGAACCATCTGTTGTTCGTCGAGCTTCGTGATGTCTTCGCCATCCACCAGGATGGTTCCTTCATCCGGCCTGTCCAGCCCTATGATCAATTTGAGAATCGTGGATTTGCCGGAGCCGCTGGCGCCGATGATGATTTTCGTCTCGCCCTTGAACACGCGAAATGAAACGCCATTGAGAACGGCTTTATCTTCGTAATACTTCACGACGTCCCTTACCTCAAGGATCGGTTGTATCATCGCGTGTAGGCCAGAATGATTCGCGTCAGAAACAGGTCGAACACGATAATCAGGATCGATGATGCCACTACCGCCTGCGTTGTCGATCGGCCCACTCCCTGCGTTCCTCCATACGTTCGGAGACCACAGTGACAGCTTACTATGGCAAGGGTCGCGCCAAATACCAGCGGCTTGAGCAATCCGCCGAATAGATCCATATAGCGCAGGGAATCCCAGGCGCGGTTCAGGTACAGGTTGGGAGTGATATTCAGTACAAAAACAGAAGTGAATAATCCTCCCAGGATGCCCATGGCGTCGGCAACGATGGTTATGACGGGCAGCATCGAGATCGTTGCAAGCACTCGCGGAACCACCAGCTTCTTGACGGGGTCCGTGCCCAATGCGCGCATGGCGTTGATCTGCTCGGTTACCAGCATCGAACCGAGCTCCGACGCAATGCCGGAGCCGACACGTCCTGCCACCATAAGCGACGCCAGTACCGGCCCCAGTTCTCGCACCAGCGAAACGGCTACCAGCGCTCCGGTATAGCCGACAGCGCCAAATGTGGAAAGCGTTTTGGAGGTCTGCAGTGTGAGAACAGCGCCGGTAAAAAATCCCGTCAGCATCACAACGGCAAGCGACCCGACTCCGATCAGCTCCATCTGGATCAGAATGTCGCGCACGTAGTGAGGTCGTCGAAAGATGGACCCGAAAGCCCTTGCTGCCAGGAAGGACACATCTTGCACTTCCTTGATCGCAGCTTTCGGCGAGAGAGGCATCGTTGGAATCGTACCAGAAAATGGGAGTTGTAGCCCTATTTCAGGACCAGGGAACCACAAAGGCACAAAGGGCACAAAGGCAGGCCGCAAGACGTCGTGGGCTTAGCGGCGTTTTGATGCGGCCTGCCTTTGTGCCTTTGTGCCTTTGTGGTTCCATCCCCTGCTATACTCGACGCATGTTCAGCTTTCACACGGCCGGAGAGTCCCACGGGCAGGCCCTGATAACGCTTGTGGAGGGTGTCCCGGCTCACCTGGCCGTGGATTTCGAATTCATCGATAACGAATTGAGACGCCGGCAGAAGGGCAACGGCCGCGGAGGCCGGATGAAGATCGAGCGGGACCAGGTTCGATTCCTTTCCGGTGTACGTCAGGGGAAGACCCTCGGTAGTCCCGTCGCCATGATGATCGAGAATCGGGATTGGCCCAATTGGGAAGAAATCATGTCTGTGCGCGAGATTGCCGGCGACGCGGCCACCAAGCGGCGCGTGACCCGGCCGCGCCCCGGCCACACCGATCTTTCCGGTTCACTGAAATTCAATCACACGGATGCACGCAACATTCTGGAACGGTCCAGTGCCCGGGAGACTGCGGCGCGCGTGGCCGCCGGCGGGTTGGCAAAAATTTTCCTCCGGGTCTTCGGCGTCGAGGTTCTGAGCCACACCACAGCGATCGGCACCGTCCGCGTCCCGGATGACTTCTCGGTTTCATGGGAACAACTCGAAGCCGTCCGCGACGACGATGTCGTCCGGTGCGTCCTTCCGGAGTTCTCGGACGCGATGGTCAAGGAAATCGAAATGGCTCAGAAAGATGGCGATACCCTCGGCGGAACTTTCGAGATCATTGCGCGAGGCGTGCCCACCGGACTCGGTTCGCACACGTCCTGGGATTCACGGCTCGATGGCCGCCTTGCCCAGGCGATCATGTCCGTGAATGCCGTCAAGGGCGTTGAAATAGGCCAGGGCGTCCGCGTGGCCTACAGTCGCGGTTCAGTTGCCCATGACGAGATCGCCTACGACGCCGAACAACGCCGGTTCTACCGGCTGTCGAACCGGGCCGGGGGAATCGAGGGCGGTATTACGAACGGTGAGGATGTCCGCGTCGTGGGATACCTCAAACCCATTCCAACTCTGAAGAAAGCTCTGCGTTCCGTGGACATGATTTCAAAGGAACCCTTCCTCGCGCAGCATGAACGATCCGACACATGCACCGTTCCAGCGGCCGGTGTCATCGGTGAAGCGATGGTCGCGCTTGTTCTCGCCGGCGCGTTTCTCGAGAAATTCGGCGGCGATTCCATGCCGGAAGTCACACGAAACTACGAGGGATACCTGGAGCAATTACGCGAGTACCCGGGTTAATATGGATTTATGATCCGACCGATTGTTCTGTGGGGATCCGAAGTGCTGGAGACACCTTCGGATCTCGTTACCAATGTCACGCAAGCTGAAATCAAACTCGTCAAGGACATGATCGAAACCATGTATAAGGCGCCGGGCGTGGGTTTGGCCGCCCCGCAAGTCGGCGTGTCCAAACGCATCATGGTGACGGATGCAAGCGGCGGCGAAAAAGCGGACCACCTCTTTACCATCATCAATCCGGAAATCATCGCGACCGAAGGCGAGCAGTACGAAGACGAAGGATGCCTGAGCATTCCCGGGTTTTCCGCCACCGTCATACGTCCGAAGAAGGTTGTCCTGCGCGGCGTGGATCTCAACGGAAAGGAGATCATTCTCGAAGGTTCCGATCTGCTGGCTCGGGCTTTCAGCCACGAGATGGATCACCTCAACGGTGTCTTCTTTCTGGATCACCTCAGTTTCGTCAAGCGCGACATGATCAAGCGCCGAATCAGGAAGCTCATCAAACAGGGCAAGTGGGAATAA